>CDYN01021052.1_pt1 | contig 128412 bp, 116 predicted proteins | sample 554911 | NCBI WGS metagenome assembly CDYN01 (sample SAMEA3182083, study PRJEB8094) | gut metagenome | biome: human; feature: gut; material: Stool; isolation source: human stools | place: Canada | collected 2012-12-04
GTGTCATACTTCAACATATATGCTAAGTAATCAACCGGGCAAAGGTCATTGATACCTACGATCTGAATATCGTTTCTTTTCTGAGCTGCACGGAATACAAAACGGCCGATACGACCAAATCCGTTAATACCTACTTTAATCATTTTGTTTAAATTTTAAAGGTTTTATAATATAGCTTTTAAACACTCTACGTTGGAATGTTGTTAAACGTTTAATATTTATTTCCTAAACGCGGTGCAAAAATAAGAATTTGTTTTTATATTCGCACATAAATTCATATTAAAATAAAAAAAAATGGGAAAAAGTAGCTTTTTGCAAGATTTTAAAGCATTCGCAATGCGCGGAAACGTCATTGACATGGCAGTCGGTGTCATCATCGGTGGTGCCTTCGGTAAAATAGTATCTTCCATTGTAGCCGATGTTATCATGCCTCCCATCGGATTACTGGTCGGAGGCGTAAACTTTACAGATTTGAAACTACAATTAAAGCCTGCCGAAGTGGTTGACGGTGTAGAGAAAGCCGCTGTAACCCTCAATTATGGTAATTTCCTCCAAGCCACATTTGATTTCATCATCATCGCTTTCTCTATATTTTTATTTATCAGATTACTTGCCCGCCTGAACCGCAAGAAAGAAGAAGTTCCGGCTTCTCCTGCAGCACCTCCTGCCCCAAGTAAAGAAGAAGTGCTGTTAACCGAAATCCGCGATTTACTGAAAGAACAGGCAGACAAGAAATAACAGGAAGATTTTAGAATAGAAAAGGAAGGGGATTTTTACACATTCGTATGTGTGGGCCTATTTTATATATGTGTAGCTTCACGCTTACGAACGTGTAAGACGATGTTTTTCATGTCATTGTTACCAGTTCGGCAACTGCAATTGCCTGATTAGCCAATCCCGTTTTTGTTTTATTGTGAAGGCAAGATGAAGCTACAGCATATCAAAGCATGAAGTTTTTTACGCTCATCTACAAAAATGCCTCTACGGTATGACGGTTTTATAGTTTTTCTGAGTATCTTTGCGGCACGAAAACATTTACATATCATAATAATATGCAAGAAAAAATCATTATTCTCGATTTCGGCTCACAGACCACACAGCTCATCGGCCGTCGTGTCCGCGAACTGAATATGTATTGCGAGATTGTGCCCTACAACAAGTTTCCTCATGATGATCCCTCGGTTATCGGTGTCATCCTGTCAGGAAGCCCTTTCTCTGTTTACGATGAAAGCGCATTTAAAGTTGACTTAAGCAATATTCGTGGAAAATATCCCATTTTGGGTATCTGCTATGGCGCACAGTTTATGGCATACAGTAATGGCGGAAAAGTAGAACCGGCCGGTACACGTGAATACGGACGTGCCCATCTCTCTACCTTCGAACATGAGAACCCCTTATTGAAAGGTATCCGCGAACAGTCTCAGGTATGGATGAGCCACGGAGATACTATCACTGCTATCCCCGAAAACTTTAAAATCATCGCTTCAACAGATAAAGTCGCTATCGCTGCTTATCAAGTAAAAGGAGAAAAAGTATGGGGCGTACAGTTCCACCCGGAAGTATTCCACAGTGAAGACGGTACCCGGTTATTGAAAAACTTCGTAGTAGATATCTGCGGTGGCAAGCAAGACTGGAGTGCAAGTTCATTTGTTGACACCACTGTGGCAGCTCTGAAAGAGCAAGTGGGTAACGACCGCGTTATTCTTGGCTTAAGCGGAGGTGTAGATTCATCTGTTGCAGCTGTATTATTGCACCGTGCCATTGGCAAGAACCTGACTTGTATCTTTGTTGACCACGGCTTATTACGCAAGAATGAGTTTAAAAACGTAATGCACGACTACGAATGTTTGGGATTGAACGTAATTGGTGTAGATGCCAGCGACAAGTTCTTTAAAGACTTGGAGGGCGTGACTGACCCTGAACAAAAGCGTAAAATTATTGGTCGTGACTTTGTAGAAGTATTCAATGCCGAAGCACATAAAATAACCGACGCCAAATGGTTGGCACAAGGCACTATCTACCCTGACCGCATTGAAAGTCTGAACATCACGGGAAAGACAATCAAAAGCCATCACAACGTAGGTGGTCTGCCCGAAGAAATGCACCTTAGTTTATGCGAACCTTTACAATGGCTTTTTAAAGATGAAGTACGCCGTGTAGGTCGTGAATTAGGCATACCCGAACATCTGATTACCCGTCATCCGTTCCCCGGCCCGGGTCTAGCTGTACGTATCTTAGGCGATATTACCCGTGAAAAGGTACGCATCCTGCAAGATGCAGACGACATCTTTATCCAAGGTTTGCGCGACTGGATGGTAAAAGATGCCACGGGCAATGATATTGCTCTTTACCACCAAGTGTGGCAGGCAGGCGCCATCCTGTTACCTGTACAAAGCGTAGGGGTAATGGGCGATGAACGTACTTACGAACGTGCTGTGGCTCTGCGTGCCGTAACCAGTACCGATGCCATGACTGCCGATTGGGCTCATCTTCCTTACGAATTTATGGCTAAGGTTTCAAATGATATCATTAATAAGGTAAAAGGCGTAAACCGCGTTTGCTATGATATCTCATCCAAACCACCCGCCACAATTGAATGGGAATAACCTAAATATACTCACTGTAGGGAGGAAACTTCCTGTTCCTTCCTACAGCGAATGATTAAAATCTCTCAATAAACTATGGCAGATAATTATATAGAAAGACAGTTCGAACAATATCAAGCTAAAAAGGCCGCTTGGCAAAAGCCTCTCAAACATACTTCCAAGAAGACAAATTCCAAAAGAGTTTTTATAACCGGAGGAGCCAACGGCATTGGCAAAGCCATTGTAAAAGCATTTCGACAGAAAAATTATCCGGTAGCATTCTGCGATAAAGATGAAACTTCAGGACTGCAAACTGCCAAAGAAACAGGAGCTGCATTCTATCTTGTAGACATACAGAATAAAGAAGCCCTGGAAAATTGTATGCTAAAAATCATCAAAAGATGGGGAGATATAGATATCTTAATCAATAATGCAGGAGTGAGTCTCTTTTCTGACCTCACCGAAACAAGTGTAGAAGACTTTGACCAAATCTTATCCATCAATCTCCGACCGGTGTTTATAACCTCAAGACTTCTTGCCATCCACCGCAAAGCTCAAGATTCTCCGCAACATTATGGCAGAATCATCAATATCTGTTCCACGCGCCATTTAATGAGTGAACCGGGAAGTGAGGGTTATGCCGCCTCTAAAGGAGGAATTTATTCACTCACCCATGCACTTGCCTTATCGCTTGCCAAGCAACATATAACTGTCAACTCCATCTCACCGGGATGGATACAAACACAAGAATATGAACTTCTCCGCCCCGAAGACCATACACAGCACCCTTCCGGCCGGGTGGGAAAACCGGAAGATATTGCCCAGATGTGCCTGTTTCTTTGCCAGGAAGAAAATGATTTCATCAATGGTGAAAACATAACAATTGATGGTGGAATGACCAAAAAGATGATTTATATAGAATAAATCATCTCTGCCTTTATCTGCATATTTCCTTTTCCATCGCCATTTTTTCCGGCTTCAGCACCTTCTTCCCTATTTAGTACTCGAATGCTTCTTACTTTTGTCTCAAACTTAAAAGACAAAATATGAAGATAAACGTACATTCCATGTTATTATTCAGCCTTGCCGCACTACTTTCTTCCTGTGCCACCGAAGGCAATGACAAAAAACAAGACTTTATTGTAAAGACAACACAAGCTGTCCCGGTTTTACATCAAGGAGAGAAAGAATTCTCCTTTATTGCCCAGCCTTTCCGCACTTCCGAATTATCCTTTCGGGTGGGCGGTCCCATTGACCGTTTCGATGTATATGCCGGTAACCGATACAAACAAGGCAGCATCATAGCCGAAATAGACCCGCGTGATTTCCGCATTCGTAAAGAACGTGCCGAAGCAATCTACCATCAGGCAAAAACAGAGTTTGAACGTATACAAAAGCTATATGATAAAGGAAACATCTCCGCAAGTGCTTACGAAAAAGCAAAAGCAGACTATACCACTGCCAAAACAGCTTTCGATACCGCTTCATACGAACTGGAAGATACACGCCTTATCGCCCCATTCAACGGTTATGTAGGTGAGGTATATATAGAGAAATTTCAGGATGTGAAGGCTACGCAACCCGTCATTTCTTTTATTGATATCGACCAACTTAAACTGGAAATTTACGTCACTCAAGACATTGCTTATACAGCGCAAGCCATGGATACAATACAAGTACGATTTGACGCACAACCCGATAAGGTATATAAAGCACAGATAGCGGAAATTTCCAAAGGAACCACCCGCAACAATCTCTCCTATCTGTTAACTGCTTTACTCCCCAATAAAGAAGGAAAATTACTGGCAGGCATGTCCGGCAAAGCAAAATTGAATCATCCTTCGAAAACACCGGATATTACCAATGGAGTAGCCATCCCCCAAACGGCTCTTTGCCATCGTCCTACAGAAGGCGATTATCTGTGGGTAGTGGATGCCAACACCCAACAAGTGAACTTAAGAAAAGTAAAAAAAGGAGATTTGTTACCGGACGGATATGTAACCATTACCGAAGGTCTACGTCCCGATGAAACTGTAGCAACCAGCGGACTCCGCTTCTTGTCGGACGGAATGAAAATAAATGCAGATAACAAATAATATCAAAGAAGCAAACAGTTATGAAATTAGTTAAATACTTCCTGCAAAAGAAGTCAGTCACCCTCCTGCTATTGGTATTGATATTGGCGGGCGGCCTATTCTCCTACATCAAAATGGGAAAACTGGAAGACGCTCCTTTCACCATCAAACAGGCACTCGTACTGACTCCCTACCCCGGAGCATCTCCCTCCGAAGTACAATCTCAAGTAACCGATATCCTAGAAGAATCCATTCAGTCTTTGAGCGAACTCTATTATCTGAAAACAGAGAATCGCGCCGGGCTCTCCAAAATCACCGTCTATGTGAAAAAAGAAACCCGGGCAGACGAGATGCAACAACTATGGGACAAATTACGCCGCAAGGTAAACGATGTACAAAGTAAGCTTCCTGATGGAGCAGGACCTTCGGTCGTCAATGATGATTTTGGAGATGTATTGGGTGTTTTCTATGGGCTTACCGGAAATGGCCATACCTATCGGGAACTGGAAGACGAGGCTAAAATCATCAAGAATGAGCTTCTGAAAGTAAAAGATGTAGCTAAAGTGGAAATCTACGGAGTACAGACACCCACCATCGATGTATCTGTCAGCCCATCCGTCATGGCGCAAAGCGGAATTACCACTTCCGACATAGTCCGTGCATTCGAAGCACAGAACAAGGTGGTGGATGCCGGAGGAATTGATGCCGGACAGAACCGCCTACGCATCGAGTCAACCGGAAATTTCTATTCATTGAACGACATCAGAAACCTGACTATCGTTTCACGCTCAGGCGAACATTTCCGCCTCGCCGATATAGCACAAATAGAAGAAAGCTATCAAACACCTGCCAGCAACCTGATGCGCATCAATGACCAGCCGGCCATAGGCATTGCCATCTCTACCGTACCTACCGGAAACGTAGTGGATATGGCAAAAGCCGTGAAGGATCGGATTGATAAACTATCCCAATCCATGCCCGAAGGATATGAACTGACCTCCATCTATGACCAAGGATATGAATCAGACGTTGCCAATCAAGGCTTTATCTTGAACCTCATCATTTCCGTTCTAACCGTTATAGCCATTCTGTTATTTTTCATCGGATTCAAGAATGGTACTTTGATTGGCAGCGGACTGATTTTCTCCATCTTCGCCACGCTCATAGTCATGATGGCTTGCGGCATCGCGCTCCAGCGAATGTCACTTGCCGCCATCATTATCGCCATGGGAATGCTGGTGGACAATGCCATCGTCGTGTCGGACTCCGCCTTAATCAATATGGAGCGCGGAATGCGGAAGCGCGTCGCCATCATGCGTGCCTGCTCAGCTACCGCCCTGCCCCTGCTGGCGGCAACCGTCATCGCCATTCTTACTTTCCTCCCCATCTATTATTCACCGCATATCACAGGTGAACTGCTATCTTCACTAGTCGTGGTTATCGGAGTGTCATTGATGTTCAGTTGGGTGTTCGCACTGACGCAGACTCCTTTCTTTATACAAGAATTTGTCCGTCGCCCGCGTCCCGAGGAATTGAAAGCCGCTTTATTCGACGGAAAATATTATAATCGTTTCCGCAACTCCCTGCACTGGGTACTCTGCCATCGATCGGTTACTATCGGTTCACTGGTAGTTATGCTGATACTTTCTGCCTGGAGTTTTAAATTTATACCTAAAGTTTTTGTACCTGCGCTAGACAAACAATACTTTACGGTAGATATGTGGTTACCCGAAGGAACAAACATCAATGAAACAGACCGCATGGCAAGCAACCTGGCAAACTATATCCGCGGACACGAAGAAACTGAAATGGTTTCTACCTACATAGGCCGCACTCCGCCCCGTTACTATCTGTCTAATGTAGCTTTCGGTCCTCAGTCCAACTATGCACAGATATTGGTAAAATGCAAGACCTCTCAAGAATCAAGAAAATTACATGCCTTGCTGCAAGACTCCATCCGTCAGAAATACCCCGAACCACTGATAAAAGTAAATAAGTTCGAGCTTAGCCCCCTGACGGAAGCGGTTATCGAAGCCCGCTTCTTAGGACCGGACCCCGCTGTACTGGATTCACTGACAGGAAAAGCAATCGAAATAATGCGTCGCAATCCTAAAGTCGCAGATGCCCGCAACGAATGGGGAAATATGTCCTTGATGATTCGCCCTGTCTACGACCCTGTAAAAGCCGGTGCACTGGGTATCACCAAAGCCCAGATGATGCAATCTGTCAAATCTGTCAGTGATGGAACTCCCATAGGAATTTATCGGGATAACGAAAAGAAAGTACCCGTATTGCTAAAATCAGAAGGAGTCCATATTACGGATGTCCAGTCTTTAGGTGATTTCCCTGTTTGGAACGGAGAGCATTCAGCACCTCTATCGCAAGTGACGGAAAAGATTGAAACCACTTGGGAGTTTCCACAGATACGCACATACAACCGCCAGTTGTCCATGGCAGCCATGTGTGGAGTGAAGCCGGGACACACCATGGCCGAAGTGCATGGAGAAATACGAGAAGAGATAGAAGCAATAGAATTGCCTGAAGGGTATAGTTTCTTTTGGGATGCCCAATACAAAGACCAAGGTGAAGCGATGCAGGCTATTGCCAAATTCTTTCCTCTGGCATTTTTAATGCTGGTAGTGATTCTGGTTGCATTATTCGGCAATTTCCGCCAACCGATCATTATTCTATGCATACTCCCATTGTCTCTTATCGGTGTTGCCGTAGGAATGTTACTCACAGGATTTGATTTCGGCTTCTTCCCCATTGCCGGATGGTTGGGACTACTGGGTATGATTATTAAAAATGTGATTGTACTGCTGGATGAGATAAATATACAACGTCGAAACGGAGTAGCTCCCTACACAGCCGTTGTAGAAGCCACAGTATCCAGAACACGTCCTGTATTGATGGCAGCTACCACTACAATTCTGGGAATGGTTCCTCTGTTGTTCGATATAGCATTCGGAGGTATGGCAGCCACCATTATTTTCGGATTGACATTCGCCACATTGTTGACATTATTTATAACACCAACACTGTATGCCATGTTTTATAAAATTAAGTAATCATGTTATCGAGGCTGTCCCAAAAGTTCAACTGCTCAATCATTCCGTCATTCTGAACAATGTGAAGAATCTGAATACTTTCATTGTGTGTTTACAGATTCTCCGTTGTTCTCAGAATGACAAAGTAAAAAAATAGTGCAATATATCTTTTTCGGACAATCTCCTATGGTAAATATAACCCTCAAAATAGATATAACTCATGAAAAAAATTAATATACTGTTTATCTTTATTTTTAGTGTTCCGTCCGCTACTTTCGCCCAACAAAGTGATTTATTGGAAAAGTACAGGTCGATGGCTGTGGAATACAACCACGACCTGAAGGCGGCGGATAAACACATTTCTGCAAGTATCGAATTGGAAAAAGCCGCCCAAAAGGATTTACGTCCCAAGTTATCGGGTGACGCCAACTTTCAATATACCGGTAATCCTATCCGGCTCACTCTAAACCTGCCCAGCATGCAGAATCCATTGACTTTCGAAGGAAAAGACATGAAATATGGCGCTTCCCTCACGTTGCTACAACCGGTCTATACAGGCGGTCGGCTGCTGGAAACCATCCGAATGGCAAAACATCAACATAGTCTGGCAGCACATCAGGCGGAATATTTCCGTTCCGCCGTGTGCTATCAAACTGATATGCAATATTGGAACACCGTGGCCCGTGCCGAACTATTACAAGTTGCCACCGACTATCGAAATTCCATTGCTTCGCTCGCCAAAACCATCCGTGAACGAGTAGAAGCAGGCTTGGTAGACCCACAAGACCTACTCATGGCAGAAGTAAAGCTAAATGAAGCAGAATACCAATTGCTTCAGGCAAAAAGCAATCTTGAAACCGGAAGAATGGCACTCAACTCACTGATTGGCATGGAACTCAATAAAACAACAGAAGTGGAAGACAGCATTCCTTCCATAGTTATGAATGAAGAATTATGGAACTTGGATGGATGCAACCGACCGGAATTAAAAATGGCATACGACCAAATCAACATTGCCAAAAGTTCAAAGAAACTGACAGACTCAAAATATAAGCCGCAACTTTATGTCGGTATAGAGGGTAGTTATTCCTCGCCCGGGTATAACTTCAAATCCGACCTCGACCCTAATTATGCTGTTTATGCCAAACTGTCGGTTCCTATTTTCGAATGGGGAAAACGGCGCAATGAGAAACAGGCATCTTCTTTCCAAGTCGGTGCAGCTACTGATAATCTCCATCAAGTAAGTGACCATGTAAACCTGGAAGTCCAGACAGCCCGTGTATCATTATCTCAAGCAATGGAACAGGTACAATTAACCGGAAACTCATTGGACAAAGCTCGCGAAAACGAACGTATGGCATTGGAAAGATATGCGGAAGGAAAAGTGTCGGTAGTGGAAGTAATAGAGGCCCAAAACTATCGGCAAGTCTCACAAACCAATTATGTACAAGCTAAAGTTTCCGCACAAGGACACTATTCCGCATTACTGAAGGCATTGAACAGATACTAAAAAAGAGGACTGCTGAAAAAGGTGGAAGAATCTTTTAAAAAGACCTTGAGGTTTTCAAAAAAGACCTTGAGGTTTTTTAAAAAGCCGGAAGAGTTTTCAAAAAAGACCTTGATCTTTTTCCGGAGAAACAATGGCAACAACAAATCCTTCCTCTTTTTTTTATTATAACGGTTATTACCCTGAAATAACAGATGGCATATCATAAGTTTAACTTATTACTTCATGACAACATGCACATTTCACACCAAATTACTGTAAAACAATACATTATCCTCATATTATGTGTGAAACATGTTTTTGTTTATCTGTATCTCCGGTGTCATCTCCTAATTTTATCCCTCTTTACTCTATATTATTCTGTAAAATATTGTAGCTTTGTTCACATGAAATGGAATGTTGTACTATATGGTCTTCTGTTTTCCGGATTAGGAGTTTTTTCCTATCTCCTGCTGGCTAATTATTCTGAGTTACCCCCTCAGGTGTCAGATATACTCTATTCTAAAGGAGCTTTTATCTTTTTTATCTCCGCTTTCAATATCCTCGGTTATTCCACCCTGCGACTCAGTTCATGGTTAAACAACCAGTACGCACTGAACCTTCGCAAACGTTGGAAAATCATCACTATCTATATAGCTGTAACTCTTCTATTCTTTTTACTCAATTACAGTTTATTGATTATCGGAAAGCTTTTAGTGGGTTCCTATAATATCTTTATCTTCCCTAACGGTGGCTGGCGCATCCTCATTTTGGTGTGGCTGGTAGAATTAGTAATCGTAGGGTTACTTCTCTCCAATCGCTCCATTCAAAACACATTGAAACTGCAACAGGAGGCTGCCGAACTGCAAAAGGAAAACAACACAGCCCGTTATGCTGCCTTGCAAAACCAACTCAATCCGCACTTTCTATTCAACAGCCTCAACACACTGATTGCCGAGATAGAATACAATCCAAGCAACGCTGTCCGTTTCACCAAGCATTTGTCCAGCGTCTACCGTTATGTTCTCCAAAGTCAGGATAAAACCTTAGTTCCCTTAAATGAAGAATTGGATTTTATGAAATCCTATCTCTTCCTGCATGAAGTGCGACTGGGAAACTGTATCAGCTGTGAATGCCTCGTCCCCGATGATTATTCTGACGCTATGCTTCCACCCCTGACTTTGCAACTGCTGGTGGAAAATGTCATCAAGCACAACTCCATCACTTCCGGTAAGCCTATGCGAATCCACATCAATATAGAAAATAATTACCTGATAGTAAGTAATCCTATCCAACCTAAAAAAAGTAATGACTCCTCATCGGGAGTAGGTTTGAACAATCTTTCCAACCGCTGCAAACTAATGCTCGGTGAAGAAATCATTGTCATCAAAGAAAACAATTCATTCACCGTAAAAGTACCTTTAGGATATGAATAAACTAAACGCAATCATTATAGAAGATGAAATACCTGCAGCACGCCTGCTACATTCCATGATTACCCGTTTGCGCCCTCAGTGGACACTAACCATCGTGCCGGGCAGTGTGGATGAAGCTGCATCCTGGTTTAAAGAAAACCCACAGCCCGACCTTATCTTTCTTGATATTCAACTGGCAGACGGTAACGCTTTCGATTTTCTTTCTACCGTCCAACCTTCTTCTGTCATTATCTTCACCACCGCCTATGACCAATATGCCATACGTGCATTTACCGTAAACAGCATAGATTATATACTGAAACCTATTGATGAAACACGTCTGCTTGATGCCATCATTAAATACGAGACTTTACAAAACAAAGGAATACCCCACCCCCAAGAATATCTGAATACTTTATTGGACACTCTGCAACATAAAGAAAGACGTTACCGCACCCGTTTCCTCATTTATGGAGCCGACCGTTTTTGGTCTCTCCAAGTAGCAGATATAGCCTATTTCTATTCTGAAAACAAAATAACCTTTGCTGTAACCAAGAAAGGACAGGAACACATTATCGACCTGTCCCTAAACAAACTGATGGAACAATTGGACCCTGAACAGTTCTTTCGCGCCAACCGTCAAGTCATAATCAGCATTGATTCCATAGACCACGCCGAGCCTTATTTTAACGGCAAAATAGCAATAAGTGTTCTTCCTCCTTACAAATCACAAATCACCATCAGTGAGGAAAAACTTTCTTCATTCAAACTTTGGCTAAACTACTGAAAGCCGGGGTTGCCTCATAGCACCATCAGAACTTTTCGGGGCAACCCCAAATCACATTACTTTTCATGCTCGGTTTTTGCAGCAGGGAAATAGCGTTTAACCCTTTTGCACATTTCGATATACCCTCTCTCGCTTACTGAATTATCTACGCGAAGTAAAACCGAAGCATTCTTCCCATATCGTCCTTGATAGGATTTCAACCTATTCCCCGTAATATCGTGGATTCTTTCTTGCGGTTCAGCTCCGGCAGCACCTATCAACAACTCGGCACCATTCACACCATATTTCCGCGGACCGTATACATAGACCATATAAGGACAAACCTCGTCCACATCACTTGCTCCTTTTGCCACATATTCCGCACGCAGATCATCAAAAGCCAATTTTATCTCTTTTAGCATCCCAAGCACCTGTCGCTTATCCGAATTCACATCATACACCATATATAAGAAACGAGGTTCGTCCTTTTTCTTTTCCAATCTGTCTGCTTCACGAGCCGAACGAAGCCGCCCGGCTATCACTTGACGGGGATCGGTCAAGATTTTATAAACAACCGTATCGAACATTACTTCATTACTGCCATTCATATAGAGCCTGTGCGTCTGCGTTGTACGCCATACATAGCGCCCCTCCGGGGTACGATGATGCTTCCACCACGCATCCGATTTCTCTTTAAAGAATTGTTTCATCGAAGCAATCTCTTCGGTCAGTTTGCTTTCTGCAATCGAGTCCTGAAGCAGTGCATCCTGTGTCATAAGTTCCATTTGCAACAACACTTGTTTTTCACTCATTTCGGGCTGTGCAAAAGCATATACCACCCCTGCTGCCACGGGAACAGCCAGCAACATACGCAGCCGTACCCATCCGTTACTTCTTTTTTTAAGCATCATGCCAATACGATTTTTAAGTTTACTATGATCGAAGCCATTGGCCATAGAGTAGAGCCTTGTACCAACAGCTTTTTTTACTAATAACAACTGGTATTGAACCATATTTACACCTGAAGAAATTACTCCTTCATCGGCTTCATATTCGTGCAAGTCACGCAACTCCTGCCACAATACCCATGTCATCGGGTTAAACCAATGAAAAATAAGCAGACAATGCATCCATCCCAAATCCAATGTGTGATAGTAAGATAAATGCATTTTTTCGTGTATCAGAATAAGTGAACCATCCTGCCGATAGTCTTCTTCAGACATCACAATATATTTCCACCAACTAAAAGAACATACTTTTCCGGGAAGAATCACTAATCGGAAGCTTCCTTCCCTCTGCACCGGCTTGCCATGGATAAGATGCCACAACCGCCCGAAAGAATAAACAAAAAACAAGAATACACCGACAGCTCCCATCGTATAAAAGAGGCTTATAACAGTCAACAAAGACAGACCATATATTCCTTCTGATTTTCCTTGCTGAAACGGTAAATGTTCCACTCTTGCATCCCATCCGTTTTCTGTCAGAAATCCGATAGCAACCTTTCCGTCTGATGGCATTTCTTCAAATATCTCCCCTACCATCATGACCGATTGTTGAATAGGTGAGAGAATACTAACCGATACAGGAATCAAAGGGATGAGCCAACAAAGCAGTGTCCCCACCCAGAAAGCCCAACGGCTAAAACGAAAATGAGTGATGTTCTTCAACAATGTAATATATAGAATTGTAAAAAGAAACAAGCAGACACTACTCTTCAGAATGAAAAACAAAAAAGTTCCCATAATCACCTCCTTACTTTCTGCCTTTTTCTATTCGGGCTATCAAGTCCTTTAATTCATCCAGTGGCATCCGTTCTTCTTCTATTAATTGAGATACCACATTTATATAAGAATTATCATAAAATTGGGAGACAACTTCGTTTAATGCAGAACCTTTATATTCAGACTCGCTTATAACAGGATGGTACTGATATGTATTCCCATAAACTTTGTATCCCACAAAACCTTTTTCTTCCAGCCCGCGCACCAATGTGGACACAGTATTATAATGCGGCTTCGGTTCATTATACAATTCGAGCAAATCACGGACAAACATAGGACCTTTACTCCAGAACATCCGCATAATCTCTTCTTCTTTAGGGGATAAACGTTTCATAAATACTAGTGGTTTAAAGTTCTGAAGCAAATATAACTAATTAAAATCAATAAGCAACTAATAATATTAGTTTTAATACTACCATTATTAGTTATTAACTATAATATTTTAGTTTAATAGCGTTATTAACAATAAGAAAGACTTTATGTATCTTGTCTCTGCACCTATCAGAATATAAAAAAGGAACATCCACCCGATGATGAATGTTCCAAACTCTATACTATATCTAACCAAGGCAAACCTCTATGGAAACAAGGTAAAACCATTATAACAATTATTCCACCGGCGGAATCTCTAAAATACTACCATAACGGTGATACTCAAATGAAATACTCTGCTCCTTAATATAATGAATAAGTTCCACACGACCATTCTTCACAGGTTTGGCTGTTGCAATATATTTATCAGTACGAGCTGCCTCCTCATACATCTCCATCGGAATATCCACCCCACAAGTACGAATACGTTCATACTCTGACATACTCTTCAAGAACTCTTGCAAAGATTCTTTCTTCAAAGAACAACCAAGAGAAGCCAATGCTGTCGTACGGTCATCGCCAGGCTCAAAACTAATAGTCAGAGGGGTATGACAAATCTTAGCTGCAAATGCAATCATCTGCGCATCTTCATTAGTATCACCCGGGAAAAGACGGAGTACCATATTACGCAATGGCAAGTAACGAAAAACGTTTTGCTCACCATACAGATTATTAATATCACGTGCATGAGCAAATTCCTGTTCGTATGCCTTCGGATAACTCTGTTTATAATCTGTGGTACTTCCGGGCTTATCGGAAATCTTCACAAAGCAAGCACAATAATTGGGACCTCCGGCTTTCACACCACCACCAAATGCGGAAAGTTTCATACCGCCAAAAGGCTGACGATTTACTATAGCTCCTGTTATACCACGATTGATATATAAATTACCCGCCATAATAGAGTTCTTCCATAACCGTTGTTCTTCTTCATCCAAACTCTGCAAACCGGAAGTCAGTCCATAGTCCAAGCTATTAACCAGTTCAATACCTTGCTGTAAGTTCTCTATGCAAACCACACTAAGCATGGGACCGAACAACTCCGTTCGGAAAGAATAACTTCCCGGTCTCACTCCCCACTTCACTGTTGGGGCCAAGACATACTTATTCTTATCAAGGAACTGAGGCGGAACAAGCCAAGATTCTCCTTGTTCCAACTCCAATGCTTTCAGCAATTTGTCATTTCCATTGGTAATCATCGGACCAACAACATTACCGGGATTCCATACACTTCCCACCTTCATGCTGGTTGCGGCATCCTTCAGCTTTTCCCTAAAATTCTTATCCTCATATACCGAACGCTCCACCAGTAATAACGAGCAAGCGGAACACTTTTGTCCGGCATTGCCGAAAGCAGAAGCTACGACATTCATAATGGCATGGTCACGATCTCCGGAAGCTGTCAGAATTATAGCGTTCTTGCCCCCTGTCTCTGCAGACAACGGAGTAGAAGGATTACTGCGAGCGATGTTTTGTGCTGTGTCCGTACCGCCTGTCAAAATAATATGTTTGATAGCAGGAGCAGAAGTGAGTACCTTCAATGCATCACGATCAGTAATAATCACTTGCAAAGCCTCTTTAGGAACTCCTGCATCCCAAAAAGCTTGGGCAAACAACCACGCCACAGGAGCAGCAACAGTTGCCGGCTTCAGAATAACAGTATTCCCTCCGGCAAGAGCCGCTACAATTCCGCCAATAGGAATGGCACAAGGAAAATTCCACGGAGAGATAACCAATACAGTACCTTCCGGTGTAATATCCACATCAGGCAAATCAGCGAACAGCTTCATACTAGTGGTATAGAAACGGGCATAATCAAGTCCTTCCGAAACTTCCACATCCCCCTCCACTACCGTCTTCCCGGTAATAGCACACATACAACCTATCAAGTCACCTCGCATTTCACCCAACCGATTAGCCGCTTCATACATTATCTTATGACGCTCCTCAAGCGTAGTCTTTCTCCATCCTGCAGGGTCACTCCCGGCTATCTCAATGATTCGACTTATCTGTTCCACATTTGCCTGAGACATTTCACAAACGCATACCTCATCATCTTGACAACGATCCATATAGCGATGACGTTTATCACAAATCACCATCTCTTTGCCTACCTGCAAAGGAATAATCCGAGGAGAATCCAATATGGATTTTTTCCATCCGGCAAAGATACCGCGCACCCATTCCTGATTTTTGACGAGATCAAAGTCGGTATCCGGCTCGTTTCTCATCTCATCAGTGGGTGGAACAGGAGTATAACGGTGCATACGATTCTGTGTCCGCGTCGGAATATGGGTAATACTATCCTTCATCCGATAGGCTTCTTCAAACTGGTTCTGCAAGAAACGCCAAGTATCGGTACCGGGCTTCAAGTTAAACGAGTGAGTAAGGAAATTGTCGGGAGCCGTATTTTCGTCCATACGCCGCACCAAATAGGAAACAGCATTGAGAAAATGCTCGTCTTTTACCACCGGAGCATAAAGAATCACATGATTGCCAAGCTGAGACTGTGCACGCCACACATGGTCTGCCATACCCTCCAGCATCTCAAAAGTCATATATTCGGCACTACCCAATTTCTGACTCAGTAAATAAGCATAAGCTATTGTAAACAAATTGTGAGAAGCCACCCCTATATGCAATACTTTAGCATTCCCGGGCTGTAAAGCACGTTCCAAAATATGAAGATAATTGGCATCAACTTCAGTTTTAGAAGTTCGCACCGGATTAGGCCATCCACGCAAAGAGGAAATCACAGTTTCCATCTCCAAATTGCAACCTTTCACCAAACGCATTTTTACCGGAGCTCCACCTCTTGCCACGCGTTCTCTGGCAAAATCCAACAATTCTGTTTGAAACTCATAGGCATCAGGCAGATAGGCTTGAACTACAATACCTGCCGAATAATTTTTAAATTCCGGCTTATTCAGTACCTCCTTAAATAAGCGCAAAGTGAAATGAGCATCTTTATATTCCTCCATGTCCAGATTGACAAACTTGGCACGTTTCACTCCGTTTTCATCCACATAAGGATAATCCATCGCCTTTTGGTAAAGAGCAGACATACGTTTCACCAGCTCCGGAAAACTTTCAGCATAGTTCAGTGCATGCGTTTGGGCATAGATACCCGAAATTTTAACGGAAATATAATTGATGTCAGGAGCTTCCAATGCTTCCAGATAATGATGATAACGATGGTCAGCTTCTCCGTTACCCAATACGACCTCCCCCAGCAAGTTTACGTTCTGCCCGATTTTCTGTCTGAAACGAGTGGCAAGATGTTCCGTCAATTGAGGACGGGCCTCATCAAGAATCACCTTAGAGGTATCGGAACGGAGACGTTTCTTTATAATGGGAATAGCTATAAAATCAAAATGATATCCAAATGCCTGATACATTTTAAAAAGGAAGGCATCACGCTTATTAAGAAACTCAGGTACACCGTAACGGTCTATCAACTTCTTAATGCGCTCAGCCAATTTCTTACGGTCACGAATTTGGGAAGACTCATCCAACATCTTCACCAAAAACTTCTTGTCTTGCGGACGTTGCACCATAATAGCATATTTATGCTGCTCTTTACGTTCTTCATCTGTGATGGTTTGTTCACATGTGTTATACAACCTCAGTACCCATTCCTGTACTTCAGCGATAGTCGGTCTGTTGTCCATAATATACTCATGTTATAATGTGTGTAAGAAATAAGGATTAAAAAATCACCGAAATAGCTGAGACACCAAAATGGTTGGACTAAACATAACAGCACGATACCGGTGCAAGGTATGAAGTGCTTGCTGAGAAAACCGGTCAAAAAGAAGTTCTCTGTCCATAATTAACTTGCTTAGAATGTGTAACTGCTCAAATGCAAATATACACTAATTCTTTTATTATCAAAGAGAAAAGGGAGAAATTATCTTCTCCCCTTTCTTCTTAACTTTTATGCATCCAAATAGAAGCGACCTTTTTTCGCACTGCAATCACATTGAACACCGACACACCGGCAAACAGCAAAACTCCCACCAGCATTGCCTGCCACACACTTCCTTCGTCCAACTGTGGAAACAGTTTTCCAATCCATTCCATGTAGCTTCCACGCACATACAATACGATACTTATAGAAAGCACCAGCACAATGGCATTCAAGCCTAAAGTAAGGAGTTGATAAAACAATGCTACCTTAGCCGGGCTGTATCCTATCAGCAATAAATTCTCCAGCTTAGTCGTATTCTTCTGCAACAACAGATAGATACTCAACATTAGAATATAAAATGACAATACACTGATAAGCAATCCGACAGAAAGTACAATCCCTACAATAACTTTTAGAAACCAAGTAGTCTTTCCGGCATCCAATTTATCACCTTCCGTATCATAGCCTTTATCCTTAAAATATTTAGCAATACGGTCGTCAGTCGGATTATTAACTTCTACAATAAGACGTGAAGGTTCGCTCTTGGTTCCGGGTGCAAAGCTCTCATTCGCCCATCTCATAAAAGTTTCAGGAACAAGAATCGTATTCAGACGATTGGAGAAACCGACAATATTTCCTTTAAAGACTTCTCTGCGCCCGTCACCGCTAATACGGATATCAAGATTTACCATTCCCATCACCCCTTCCGAAAGTTGTGGCAAGCTACGGCTTTGAGCAAATCCGAAATTATATAAATTCAAATAATTACGTGGAATGATAATGGGAATCACCGGCTCGTTCTCATTAAACACCCACTTATCAAGATTCACATCTACAAACCCATCAGGAACAGATTCGAAAAACATATCCGTAGACATCTGCAAACCAACTTTTTCCATACCCATTCCCGCCGATACTTTGAACTGTGAAGGAGTAAAGGCTCCTACCTCTTTGGTAAACGACTGTGCCTTAATATCAGCTATATCCTTATCCGAAAAAGTATTGCTTTTTCCTACAAATGCCCCTAGCGTACTTACCTTTTTACTGACAATGATATAATCCTTTTTGATAAAACTATCTCCTTCCGTAAATACCGGCAAAATATCTTTATAAAACTGAACACTCAACAACACAATCACCATACCACACAAATTGGCAAAGAAGAAACCCGCCAATTGAGGTAAACTGATATGCTGACGCAGTAATTTCCAAACCAAGCTCATAGTCTCAATATTTTTGTGTAGTTCAACTCCAAATGTTTTCCAATAGAAGTTACAATGATTCCGGCACCTTGTTTATCTGTCTCTTCCACTAATATCTTCGACATAAGACGTCCGTTTTCTTCATCCAAGTGACTGATAGGCTCATCAAGAAAAATAAAGTCGAATGGTTGGCAAAGAGCACGGACAAGCGCGACACGCTGTTGTTGCCCAAAAGACATTTTACCCACCGGAGTATCCCATTTATCAGCTATGCCAAACATCTCAAGCCAAGCCTTAATTTCTTGCTTTGATTTATATCCTGTGAGAGAATTCTTGAGTTGAATATTCTCCCAAGCTGTGAGTTCAGTGAAAAGACGTAATTCCTGAAACAACATGCTAATCGAATGCTTGCGAATCTCCACCCAGTCAGTTACAGAGAAATTACGAATATTCTTACCGTCAAAACTGACAATCCCCTGATAGTCGTTTCGATATCCATATATGTAGCTGCAAAGTGATGACTTGCCCGTGCCCGATGCCGCTTCTATCAGATACGCTTCACCACGTTTCAGTTGCAATGACTGATGCCACACATCGGAAACAATAAAATCCCTTCCTGCAAAAACAGCAGGAAGGGTTTGTTGTAATTCTATGCTATTCATAAATTATCCAATGCATGTACTATAAGTTGCAGTACGTTTGTACTCTTATCTTTCATTACAATATTCATTTGTCCGTTCTTCCAATCGGGCGCCATCACATCAACGTATTCACACGGTCCGAAGAGATTATTCATAATCATGACAGTCTCTCCTCCCAATATCCGCGAAATACGAGGAGCAGCACCAAGCTCCTTCACCAATTCCACTGTATTGAAAACCATGAAACTACGGTTCTTGGTCACTTCAGCCGCCCAAGGAGTGTTCTGCAAAGAGACACCATAACGTCGGCCCGCTTCATCAGCCATTTGCTCATTGTTGGATAAATAAAACAAATTATCTTTGACTCCGAACCAAATGCTTTGGTCATACATACGGAATTCATATTGGTCTGTACCGGTAGAATTCAACTTCATTTGACCACCCGACAATGCCAACAAGGGACGAAGCTCTTCAAATGCTTTCAAGAACTCTTTATTCGTAACATCTGCATACACCAGTAAATCATTATTTACCAACGAACTAAAACCAATAGCTATATCACCGTGAATGGCAGAAAATATGGTTTTCAGATCTATTGGTAACATCGGATTATCCAATGATTGTTTGATGGTAGGATTTTCACAAAGTAAGTTATAAATTGCCTCACCATTAAAATTGGCACTTGCCCATAGTAGTGTATTTGCCGGAAAATATTCCATGTATGTTCCTTTCAACGGCGTAGAAGTTTGTGTCTGCTTCTCATACAACGCAATCAATTCTTTATTCTCAATCAACGATTCAAAATCTACCACAACTTTTCCCTTCTCAAACGTAGTAGAAAGCAAACATTTAATATCTTCCAGCCTTAAATCGGCCGGCATCCCCATACGCATTTGCATGGTTGCCTCACGTGGTAACACAGACATATTGGCAACTATATTAATATCACCTTTGGCGTCTCTTAGTTTTGCAAAATCCGAAGTAGAAGCATAACTGTTTGCTGTATCCTGACGCATCCACGCCAACAATGTATCTTTCATCCCCTCAGGATTACCGTAAAGAGTTCCTACCAACAGAAATGTACCATTATTATAGGCACACAAACCATTGCCCAAAATAGTCCAAGTACACCCGCTTTCGCTTTTCAAATCCGAACATAATCCCTGCTCCTTTAAAGATTGCATCAGAGATCTCACCTTACTTTCACTCGATACCTTTGCCACAACTGCAAAAGTATTGGAATTAGAGGTAACAAACAAATACACTCTATCTGTTAGTGAAAGCCCTGTTTCGGCAGGATTCTTCACTATCTTCTCGGCTGTAGCATAAGCTTCGCCTTCCAGTCCACTTTTCAAGACATCCGTCAGTTTTGTTACTACCGACTCTCCTTCTTTACCATTGATACCACTTTTTTGTGCCATCGACTTAAAATCCAATGACACCACCATTGCCGCATCTTTGGGAATAGCATTCGTATATTCACTGCTCTCTGAGCATGAAGCCAGGAATGCCATTATTACCAGCAGGGCAAATCCCCAAATTGTTTTTCTCATACGCTTATTTTTGGTTTAATAAATTCATGGTATGACAAGCCACCAGTGCTGCGGTCTCAGTACGAAGACGCGATTTTCCCAAACTAATTGACTGAAATCCATTAGCTATAGCTTTCTTGACTTCTTCCTCGCTGAAATCTCCTTCGGGCCCGATTAAAACAAGAGCATCTTCACCCGGACAAATCACATCTTTCAACAAAGGTTTATCACCCTCATAACAATGAGCTATAAACTTCTGTCCTTCAAAATCACGAGTAATAAATTTATTGAAATCTGTCATCTCGTTCAAGACAGGTTTGGTCGCCTTTAGTGATTGTTTGACAGCAGAGACCAATATCTTTTCTATGCGTTCTGTTTTAATAACTTTCCGTTCGGAATAACGACAGTTAAGGAAGGTCAGTTCGTCGAATCCTATTTCGGTTGCTTTTTCCACAAACCATTCGGTGCGATCCATATTTTTAGTTGGTGCCATGGCCACATGCAGATAACCATTCCACCCTTTTTCCTGTGGTATGGTTTCTGTTACTTTCACTTGACAACGTTTACCACCGGTTGCACTAATTACAGCCTTATAAAAATTTCCTATTCCGTCAGTCAATGTCACTTCGTCTCCTATCGATAGACGCAAAACTCGCAAACAATGCCCGGCTTCCTCTTCAGGAAGCTCAGGATTTATGGCTATGTCGGGTGCATAAAATACGTGCATAATTCTATTCTTTATATTGTTTCTTCAGCTCCTCACGCCGCCTTATTTCATCTCTCAAGCGAGAGGCCTGTTCATAATTTTCTTCTGCGATAGCTTTTGTCAGCGCTTCTTTCAATACAGAAATGCCAACCATATTGACAGTTACAGAGAATGAACTGTCACTCTCTTCCCGCAAATGCTCTTCATCCATAATTTGTGCAGTGGTATATATAGGGCATTTATATCGCAACGCCAATGCCACTGCATCCGAGGTACGCGAATCAATCTTTATCTCCTCTCCTGCGTTATCGAAGAAAAGATAAGAATAGTAAATTCCATCTTCTACCTTATATATTAAAATCTTTTTCAGAGTTACTCCCAACTCCCTCGTCAGTGACAAGAATAAATCATGCGTCCACGGACGTGGCAATTTATAATTCAACATCTTAATTCTAATAGCCTTCGCCTCTAGAGAACCGATAATGACAGGCAATTTTCTATTGCCATTCACTTCTTCCAGCACTAATGCATACGCATCTACAGGCTGCAAGGTAGAAGACATGTCATGCAACTTCAACTCTATTTCATCCATAATCCAATCTCATTATATGCCCGATACGGACAATACCTACTTATTATTTAATCATATTTCTTCGGGAGTGTGCTTATACCTGAATATTAGAGCAAACAGCACAGCCACTACCAAAGCGTATCCCGCAAATACAAACCATGCACTGCTCCATCCGGCTACCTGTGGTGCGTCACTGCCGAAATCTACAAAATGATTCACTACCATCTGAGCACTCAGTGTTCCTACTGTTGCACCGATACCATTTGTCATAATAACAAACAACCCTTGTGCACTGGAACGGATAGCCAAATCTGTTTCTTTATTAACAAAGAGCGAGCCTGAAATGTTGAAGAAATCGAATGCCACGCCATATACAATCATAGATAAAACGAACATCCATACTCCCGATCCCGGATTGCCCAGTCCGAATAATCCGAAACGCAATACCCATGCCAGCATAGCAATTAACATTACACGCTTAATTCCAAAATGCTTCAACGCAAAAGGAATAAGCAGAATACACAATGTTTCCGAAACCTGTGACAAAGATATCAATGCATTGGCATGCTGCACGCCAAAGGTATTCGCATATTCGGGAATCTTATCGAAACTACTAAGGAAGGGATTGGCAAATCCGTTGGTTATCTGCAAAGAAACACCCAACAACATAGAGAACACGAAAAATATAGCCATTTTTTTACGTTTGAATAGTAAAAAAGCACGTAGTCCCATCGCATCTACCAACGACTTCTTTTCATTTCCTTTATTCACAGGACAGTTCGGCAATGTAAATGAATAAACTGCCAGCAATAACCCGAAACAAGCGCACGAAAAGAACTGCATATAATTGGCTTGAAAGCCCAGTACATCTGTGAGCAACATAGAACAGATAAAGCCAATTGTACCAAAAATACGAATGGGTGGGAATGCAATCACCGGATCCAGTTTCACTTTATCCAATGCTGTATATGCCACAGAATTAGAGAGTGCCAGTGTAGGCATATAAAATGCCACACTGAAAGAGTACAGAGTAAAAAGGGACACAAACTCCGTATTATCTCCTGATGCCATTCCATAATAACCGGCAGCAATCATAAAGACAGCTCCCATAAAATGACAGAATCCCAAAAGCTTTTGAGCAGGTACCCAACGGTCGGCAATGATTCCCATAACAGCCGGCATAAATAATGACACAATGCCTTGCATAGCATAAAACAGACCGATTTTTTCACCCAACCCAATGTTATATAGATAAGTACCCATAGAAGTCAGATATGCGCCCCATACAGCAAACTGCAAGAAATTCATGACAATCAATCTGAATTTCGTTCCGGTGATTTCGTTTTTCATCTTTCTTTTTAATGTGTGTTTTTTTTATAATACCTGCAAAGATATAAAACTATTCTATTTTTTGCGGAAAATGGACCAAAAAAGAAAAACCCACCGGCTATTTCACAATAACCGATGGGTATAAACACGATTAAAAAGTTAATTCTAATCTCAAAGAGAGAGTGTGTTATTATGAAAACACTTTATACTTAATCATTATCTTTCACCAGTTTACCATCAACGTACACTCTACCATTATTGATTTGTACGTTTTTAGCCTTCCTGATACCTGTCACCCGTTTTCCATTCAGGTATACATCTCCGTTCTTATCAATAGTGGTAGTGGTCTGACAAAACTGCTGATTGGTATTCTCAATTATCCAATCCACACCGGTTACCTCCCTACCATTCTTCAATGGACTGATAATAATGGTAAACGACACATTGCCACTTTCATTCGTCGTCAATGTATAAGTACGTTTTTCATCATCAGTACGAAAGATAAAAGTAAAATTAGCCTTTTGTCCTGCATTTCGTCCTTTGGGCATATCCTTTATGGCTGTTTCAGCATATTCTTCATCCTTCTCAAAAGCATCGATAAGGCGCTTACCCAATTTAGTGTCTTTGACAGAATAAGTTTTTACCACCTTTATTACCTTGCGTGTTTTAGGATCCCGCTTGGTCACTGAATTGATAGCCACATCATCCCTTTTTTCAAGTTCATTTGCCATCTTATCGATTGTTATTTGCGCTTTTATTCCACTCACGCCACAGCCCAACAATAAACAGACCATGACCAATCTCAACAATGTTTTCTTTTTCATATCTATCTAATATTTTAGTTATTGACCAAATCTTCCTTTTCCTTTATTTCCTGTTCCGAACGATGAATTTCATCTATCCGTTGCCGTGCCAATTGTTCTACCTCATTGGCATATTCCAATGTTTCGATAATACACGGCATAATCTTTTTCACATCGGTTATGCGTTTGCCATTCACTTCTATATAACTACCTTCATAGCAAGACCACTTATGATTTTTTGCTAGATTTTGTCCTGAGAAAACCAGTAACCCTAGCCCCAATGTAACTACTACCATCGCTGCAATCCCTGCACTCCATGCCGTTACGGGAATACGAAGACTGAAGGTTTTTCTCTTTTCTACTTTTGTATCTTCCATAGCTTGTGGCTTAGGTTCCCCCTGCATACCTCCCTCATACCAGGCAAACATCGGCGCATATTCTTTCAGGTGAGCGGGCACATTGCCTGTGCAGAAAAAACGATAAATGGCCTGTTCTTCGGCATTGGTCGTTTCACCATCCAAGAAACGATTGATGTATTCTTCTATGTTCTTATTCGTCAGTTCCATCATCTATTATGTATCATAAATTGTTCACGTACTTTCTTTCTTGCCCGCGACAGATTAGTTCGCACAGCTACCGGTGTACTGCCTGTCATTCGGGCTATCTCTTCCACTTCGAAACCTTCAATGTGCTTCATCCTGAGAATGGCTTGCTGAAGATTGGGTAAAGTGGATATAGAATCAAGAATTTCTTGCATATTCTCTTCTGCCACCAACTTCATTTCCGGATTATCCCCACTGCCTATACGGACACCTTCTTCCAATTCCACTTTTTCTATCCGGGCTCCCCTTATGCAGTTAATGCATAAATGCTTGGTTATAACAATGGCAAGTGCATCTACGCTGCGGTATTTGTCCAACTTTCCACGCAGAAACCAAAGCTTCAATAGCACATCCTGTACTACATCTTCTGCATCGTCGGAATCTTCCAGATAACGAGTGGCCATTCTGAGTAAGGCCGGTCGCATTCGTTTTGCCTCTATTTCAAATTCATTTTGTTCCATGTTCACTATTAAGACACAGACACACCGTAAATGTTACATCAAAGACATCTTTTTTTAGGTTCAGTGAACTTTTTTGGGAGTTTCATTCCGCGTCAGAGAGCACGCTTTTACACGGGGTTGTGTCAAAACGTGGATAATGCTGTCGTTTAGTTCGTAGAGGCGAGGTTGCTCGCCCGAAAACAGTTTGCTTTGTGTCTTCGAGCAGACAAACCCTGCCCCTACAACTGACGATAGGATAGCCCGGTTTGGTTTTGACACACTCCCTAACGTGTTTTTTAATCGAAAGAATGGTTCATCAAATTCCTTTTGTATCCCGAATAAATCTGTGGAAAAAGAATAAAAAACGCGAATATCCGGGACCGAATCCTGAATATTCGCATTTCTCTTTTTCTTTAATTAATCTTCACGCTTACGAAACTCCTGCATTTCAGGATACATACCTGAATCTATCTCCACGGAAAATAAGTTTCCAAACTTCAAAATAATAAAGTCGTAGCGGCAGTATCCATCCATTCCGTCATCAAGCGATAATAAATCGGATATTCTGTCGGAGTAATCAATTGTTTTTTCAACTTCAGAGATCGAAATATTTCTATCTTATCTCCGGTTTTCTTCACCGCCACTTCTACCGTACCGATATTATTATCAATCTTTTTAACGACCGGAAGGGCTACAGGAACCATTCCGCCTGTTGTTTCTACAATACAGGTATATGTCTCGTCAGGCAGATAAGAAAGAAGAAGATTCACAGAACGCTGCGAATTAAGCGTAGTCATCCGCCCTTCGTAAGCAGCCCACCCTTCAGATGCTTGCGGCAAGGTATACATTCGATAACCGCCCGCCAAAACCTTACCTCCTTCAGGAGTTATTTTCAACGTATCTGTCCTTGAAATAGCATGCGGCTTGACTGCCGGTTGCACAGGATGTGCATCCATGTTCACAATGGCATAGAAATCTCTCAAATCTGCTATTGCCTGATTTTCTACAAACAAACCATTCAGAGCAGACAATCCCACAGCATCCTCATCGGTTGCTTTTAAAAATGCCGCTTTCACTTCTGTCGGAATACCTGCCGCTTGTTGCAACGCAGCCTGCAACACACTTTTTTCCTCTATTGTTCCATACGCCGAACGAATCACTTCCGATGCGGGACGCAAACGATACCCTGTTTGGAGCAATGACAAACGACAAGTACCCAAGCTACGGACATAAGTTTCCAATCGGTGCACTTTTTCATCGGTAGTCTTTGCATCTGCTGTCAGTTTTTGAGCTAACTCAGCCACTACTTTATCATCGGCAACCGGAAACTGCTTTTTGAGTACTTTCAAAGCATTGGCTTTCGAACCATAAGTAGAAGCTACAACAGCCTGCATATTTCCCGCCGGAACAGAAACTTCCAGCATACGAGGACGAGGTTGAACATTTTTGAGTGTCCAGGTTACAGTTTTCATACCGGCAACAGTTTTCACAACAGGAGTCATTTTACCGTTCAACAATTCGTAATGCAAAGGTTTATTGTCGGGTACAGACAGTGAAAGTACATATTCTTTTATCGGAGACAACTCCTCTACCGACTCACAGATATCCAATTCGGGAAGGTAACCCGGACGAGTGATAACAGAATAATCCAAATAGATAGTGGCCCCCAATTCAAGTCCGGTATGCACCACAACCATCTCTTTCAAACCATTGTAAGCCGGAGCATCGGCAGCAGCCGAGGGAAGTACCTCTACAAAAGCATTATCGGGAGTCTTTACTATACTTCCATCTTTCTGACGAGTGTACGATTCATGTATCTTCAGTTCCTGATAAGCAGGATTGTAAATGATAAAACTCTCTCCATACAGACCATTCATAGCTGCATGAGTAAACAAAGTCAATTCTTTCTGTACACGCATCTCCTGACTGCCATCCGTACGAAGCGTGTAAGATTTGACCAGCTTACCGAATTCTGCTTCGGAAGCAGCTTTTGTTGGAAGTACTAACATCAATAATAGTACAGACAACATACATATATAATAATATCTTTTCTTCATTCTGCCTTACTTTTTAATCACTAAATAATCTCCATATGTCTTATGAGCATTCACAGCATCACGATAATTGTCCCAATCCGAAGCCTCATAAACCCGTTTCTTCAAAGCAAGCTTGTTGTACAGGAATATCTTATTTCCTTTTTGTGCCAACGAGCCTTCAAAATCAGCACTGCAACCTTCCACATTGTCGTTTCTATCTGAATTTGCCATCTTATATCCGGCAGGAAGCTGAATCGTTTCGTCTAATTCCACCAGCCGTGAACAAGCATCTTTAAAACCATATTTACGTTCTTTTACTCCGGTATCTATTCGCAGATACGAACGCACCTGGTTATAAAGATTGTTCATCACCATCGGATGGAAACACAACATATCTTTTCCTTTCAGAGCATAACCCGGAATTTCATAACGAAAAGTTATTTTTATAGGAGCTGATTGATAATCTTTGGGATTCCGTCCATAATCCACACTGAGCAACCGGGCTTTCGGAGAAACGGCAAGCAACTGACGTTCCATCGTATTCTTCCATTCACTCTGAAAACCGGTAGTGAATATACGACGGATATTGCTGTCGCTCTGTCCTTCGGCAGTCACAGTGAAAGTGCCACGCAAGGTACCGTCGGCATCCAGACGATTGTCCGCCTTGATGCGGAAATAATGATTTTCGGGAGCGGAAACAGGTGTCAGGCACAGGTCCGAACCTTCGGGAACACCCGGCAAGTAATTCTGTTGTTGTTCGGCGCTACTCCACAATTCACGACAGAAAGGCACCCAAGTCGGATCAAGAGGCATATAAGTACCGTTACTCAATTTCACTACTGCCACGCAGTGGTTAAAGTGATCGGCAGGAATACTTTCTACACGGCTTCCAGCCATTGTCATTGCGGGATAAGCCTCAAAGCCCGCCATACGGAGGAATGAAATCAAGGTTCCGGCAATATCCTTACATACACCGCATCGGTCAGTGTAATTCATTTTCGTATTATGCAAGGTATATCCCTCCCCTTTACCCATCGAGATGCCGGCATAGCGGATGTTATCTGCCACCCAATGGGTAAGTACAGCAATCTTTTCCATTTCAGTCTTCTTGCCTTTAATAAGTTCATCCACCTTCTTCTGAGCTTCAGGCAATGGAGCAAAACTGCCATAGTCTTCATTCACCTTATTGAACCATAATGATTTATCCTGCCATTGGGGAGTGGAAGACATCATCAGTTTGGGAGCAGCGTCAAAAAGGTCTACCATATTCGGCTCTCTGCCAAAAGGCATCATATCGTTCATGGCAAAGGTATATGCCTTGCGACCGTCTTCATAACGCATGGAAGAGGCACATTCACCCTGATAGAACTGGAACTGCATCTCCTTCTCCATCGGAACAACCACCTTATAGACTTTTCTCACTGTAGGATGACTGCTCCAGAAAGGAACAATATCGTAGAACTGTCCACGCATAGGAGGAATGAATTTAGAATCATCTTCTTGTGTAGCAGCCAGCAATGCATAAGTGAAACCTTTCTTTGCTATCTCATAATCAACAATATCGCCGGGTTGCAAAGCACCAACTTCAAGCATAATCTGACGCGCCCCCCAATAAATGGCACGTGCAGGAGCAGCATAATCGCAGGTCTTTGTCACATCAAGGTTCTCCACTTTTCCGTCTGCACGGTAGACAGTCACCCGTTTAAACTCGGCATGGGCTGTGAGCGGGTCATAGTCATACTTAATAATCCGATTGGATACGGCTCCTTTCGGAGTTTGTACTTTTATTACTTTACATACGGCAAAAGAGCCCTGTCCGGTAGGTTGGACAGACACCAATGTACTGTCCAGCAAAGTCACGCAATCAGACTTTTCATAAGCCTTTCCTTGAGCAGCCTCTTCATAAGTTTTCCAGCCTTGAGCGGATGCACTAACCGAAGCCAGAAGGAAACAAGCCAATGTTACAGATAGTTGTTTTCTCATGTTTTTCACTTACAATTTATTTTATAACGGCAAATGTAAGTAAAAACTTCGAATCAAACAGGATATTTCTTATAAAAAGGACAACGCAAAAACTCTATTTATCGAAATCTGACAACCATGATTACCGGATTATCATCCTCATCCAATCCTTGCGCAACAGTCTTCAACGAACCTTCCAACTGTCCTTCTTCCAATGCTTCTTTCAGAGCAAACGACTCCAGCGTCTGATAGACACAATCTTTCTCGCCATTACTTCGCATCGTGTAACTCCATTCTTCAGATGGAAAGTCTTTGTTTCTAAATGTGGGGCGGAATATCTCTCCTGTCTGCCGATCATAAACCAACGAATAACTCTTATCATCCTTTATAACCATATCTGTCATATCCAGAGACGAAATCTGGCATTTCAGGAAATAATAACGTGAAGTAACTCCCTCCAAACGCAAATAATATTTTCCACCTTCCGAGTCTCTGACAGAAGGAGTACGTAACAATATGGGGAATAACCCATTTGTCTTTTTGTTTATCCGATAAATAGTATCTGAGGCAATATCATTCAGATAAGTTTCCCCACCTTGCCCCAGCATAACTTCACACCACAGATATGCTTTCATATTCTCATTACCCTCTATCACAATAGATAAGCTGGCGTCCCATGTCTTTACATATTGTAATGAATCAATGTTTCCACCTGACTTGTCCAACAACATGATAGGACAATATGCGATCATTTCTCCTTCCTTACCGACATTGGCCTTTTCCTTAAACAGAATAAGTTTATCGGCCGAAAAGTTAAACATATCCCCTTGTCGGATATTAGCTTTTGTATCCAATGTCTGTTTGTAAGTACCATCGAATGCATAAACATATACTTTAGTAGGCGAACCTAACACATAGACCTCACCACGTTGCCAATCCACATCAACACGCTGAATGACATTATATTCTTCGGGACCGTCACCTTTTCGGCAAATAAGATTTTTCGCCTTGCCGTCACGGTCAAACAAAAACAACTTACCTCCTTGTTGGCTCACGCCAAGTATTCCCTCGTCGGAAACGGCAGCTATTGTACCCTGAAACAACATTTCCTCATTTGTTTCCAATGGTATATATTCAATGTCAGCCACATCCTGAAGAAATATTTCCTTCTCGGGATACTCCTCATTAACATCAATTTGGGGCAGTAGTGCCTCTTTATATTGTCCGTCACCGCTACATCCTGCCCAAAAAGCAAAAATAAATGCAGCATACAACCTATTATATTTCATTTCTTATGAATTTATAAATTAATATATTCCTATTGCTTAACCACAAAAATCATTGAAGAATATTTCATTTCCCTGATATGATTCAGCACTATATTTGTGCTTTCAGAAAAACCTGAGTCTTTTCAAAAAAGAGCCTGAGATGTTGTAAAAAGTTCAAGAGATTTTCCGGAAAGATCAAGTCCTTTCAGGGAGAAGATAAAATAATACCGATGAGAGAATTTTGTCCGTCAGTTTGGCTGATATAATCTTTTTTCACACATAACAAGTATGAAACCTTCTGTTCATGGGGGATTCCGTGTGAGAACCATCCTCTTATTAATAAGGAATTCAAGCACGGTAAAATTGGAGTTGCGATTGAATGATGCTTCACAGCATCATTCAATCTGACTTGTTTTCGTCCTTTTCCGAACATTACGTTCGGCTCGTCATATCATTAACATATCAATATATCAAATTGCACAATACCATTATCTAAAAACCAGAACAGGCATTCACATAAGTTTTAAGACACACACCACATCAAACAAGGGCATCCATCTATTATTCATGGAAACAATCTCCCAAGTCTTGACAAAAATGAGGTCTTAATGCATTCGCTTTTATCGTTCCAAGAAACAATGTTCACACTGAACGACATGACAAAGATAAACATTAAAATCAGGTTTACAAAAATAAAAACGATAATATTTCATTTCTTGAAAATAATGGGACAGTAGAGAACCGGGAACAGTCCGAAAACCCTGTGGATGATAAGAGTTCAGTCATTATTCTTGGGGATTTAACATATCAATCAAATACCTGTCCTGATGTTGTCTGCTCCGGTTTTCAACCCCTGCATGCATTTTCGAGTTTCCTAAGCCGTTTCATTAGCCGGACCAAACGTTTTCGTCCTTTCGGTTATGCCTGTTTGTCCGTCGGATTACTACAGTCTCCGGCAGTGGACTGTATGATTCATTGCAGTGGACCGTACAGTCTGCTACAGTGGACTGTACAGTCCATTGCCGCAGACTGTAATAATCTTCCGTTTAAAAGAACTTGGCTGACCCGGGGAAACGGCTTATTCTTCCCTTTGCTTGTGATATGATATTTAAATCCCCAAGAATAATAAGTGACCCGATTTTTTTCAAAACATTATGCCCACACACTTTTTGACTTGATCCGGAATCAGTGGGAATTCATTAATCGCAGCTATAGTTAAGCATATTCATATAAGAAAAAGGGATATAAAAAAAGAAGGGTATCTATCCCAGACACCCAATCTTCATTAACCTTAAATCTAATACCATGAAAAACACAGTGCAAAGGTATAGGTTTTATGTTATTAAACATAATAAACAAACAACTTTCCTCTTTTATTTAACCATTTTTATATCTTAAGCTAACTTCAGTCATAAGCAGTAGCTATATATACTTATAACTGTATTCGGGTATAAAACCTACACCCGAATACAGACAATACATTATTCGACATACAGTACCAACCCTTTCAGGTATTCACCTTCAGGGTGGTAAATATTAACAGGATGGTCACCCGGTTGTGTAAGTTGATGCAAAATACGCACACTACGTCCGCTTTGAGCAGCAGCAGTAAACACAGCATTACGGAAATTCATTTTATCCACTACCTGCGAACAAGAGAAAGTAAACAAAATTCCTCCCGGTTTAATTTTCTCAAATGCTTTAGCATTCAGCTTGGTATATCCGCGCAAAGCATTTCGAAGCGCATCTTTATGCTTAGCAAAAGCCGGTGGATCAAGGATAATCAAGTCATACTGATCCCCCATACGATCCAAGTACTTGAAAGCATCTTCAGCATAAGCCTGATGACGAGAATCACCGGGAAAATTAAGCTCTACATTCATATTTGTCAAATCGATGGCTTTGGCAGAACTGTCTACCGAATGTACCAGGTTTGCACCTCCGCGCATGGCATAAAAAGAAAACCCTCCGGTGTAACAAAACATATTCAGCACATTACGACCTTTGGAGTAACGTTCCAACAAATGACGATTCTCGCGTTGATCGACAAAGAAACCTGTCTTCTGTCCTTTTAACCAATCCACATGAAACTTCAAGCCATATTCCATAGCAATATTCTCGGGACTTCCTCCTTTAATAAAACCATTTTCAGGTTCCAAATCCGCTTTAAACGGTAAAGTGGTTTCCGACTTATAATAAATATTCTGAACAACATCTCCCATCACTTCCGACAAAGCTTCGGCTATTTCCATGCGGTAAACGTGCATACCTGCAGAGTGTGCCTGCATTACTGCCGTATGGTCATATACATCTATAATAAGTCCCGGCAAATTATCTCCTTCTCCATGTACCAGACGATAAGTATTATTGATTGGATTACCTGCCAATCCCAAGCTCCGGCGCAAATCATATGCTACTTCCAAACGATGTTTCCAAAAATCATGGTCAATTTCCTTCTGTCTAAAGGTAAGCACACGCACGGCAATACTCCCGATTTGGAAATGTCCGCAAGCAATAAATTCTTTCTTTGATGTATATACATCTACGATTTCGCCTTCTTCGGGTTCTCCCTCTATGTGATGGATAGCCCCCGAAAACACCCAAGGGTGAAAACGTTTCAACGATTCTTCTTTACCCGGTTTCAGGTATACTTTTTTATAAGCCATCGATAGTTACTGTTGATTCTATTGGTTCATTTTGTATTATCTCATAATTGCCCGTGCTTTCCAATTCGGACAGGCAGTTGTAAATTTCCACACAAGCCCATGCATCAGTAGCGGCATATAGTTTCTGCCCTTCACTCAGCACATCAGCTTCCCAATTGGAGAGACGCTGATTTTTTGAAATCTTCTCACCGAAAAGATTAGCATATATCTTTTGCAAGCTCCTGTCCTCAATACCGAACTTACCTACATATTCTTGCAATTCTATCCAGTTCCCACGATCAGGATGCATATCCTGGCGTTTACGCAATGAGTTGAAATCATCTTTCAGTGACAGACCTATCTTGAGGGTATCACTCATCAGAAACTCCTGCAACGAATCAGGCATGCCAATACGGTTAAGCCTGAACAGAAAACAAGTGTCCTGAGTAGAAATTTGCAATAATGCCACCTTGTGGGTGGTTCCCCGTTTGAATGAGGGACGAGTTTCCGTATCCACCCCCACTATACGCTGGTCTTTAAGATAGGCCACTGCTTTTTCGGCATCACTTTCGGTATAAATTACGAATATACGTCCCGGGAAAAGCACTTTGGGCATTGCAGCTATTTCTGCTTTACTTATACTTTTTTTTATTAGCTTCATAATAATCGGTTCTCATCTTCCATTTCCGAATAGCCTTCATCCATTACGTCTTCTTCGGTAGAATTATATTTCACATCGTGTAAGGCACGCATAGTATTCACCAAACGTTGTCCCCAAAATTCTTCAAAATGCTCTTTACAGATCACTAGTGAATCATTCATCGTCTCATTCAGTCCCAATTGAAATACACTGATAAAATCTTTCAAGTCCTGATAAATATCAGCCAAATCTTCGGAAATACATTTTTTTATAGGTGTATCACTATATGCCATATCAGGCAAAAAGACTTCCAGATAGTCATCTTTAGAGCCCAACACTTCAGCTACAGCCATACGTATCAGTTCATAATCTTCTTCTGTTACGAATGCTTCGGGGTCAAACTCCCCTATTCGTTCGCAAGGAGGTATCATGGATGCTTTTAGATAAAGCAACGGAAGAATCTTGAGGGCGGTGTCTACAAATATGCCCCGCTTGGCATCACGTGTTCTTTCCAAAAAGCCGCAATATTCGGCAGCTACCGTCACAAACTCCACTGTATTTTTGTCAAATATCACCTGACTATACTTTTCCATAACATTAAAATTGAATCGCAAAGGTAAGAAAAAAGAGATTAATTAAGCCAATAATTAATGATTTTCATGTACATTTGCGAAATAATAAATTGCATTAATAAATATGGCTAAGAAAAAAACAGATAAAGAGACCGAACCTAAAAAGATTTCGAAAAATCGGTTTACTACATTTTTCAAGAGTGAGACGACACATTTTGTTATAGGACTCATCAGTGTGATATTTTCCGTTTACTTATTGCTGGCCTTTACTTCCTTCTTCTTCACAGGAGCGGCAGACCAAAGCATATTGGACAACCAACAACCGGGCGAACTGATGCAAACCACCAATCATGTAAAGAACTATGCCGGAGCACGCGGTGCACAACTGGCAGAGTTTCTCATCAACGAATGTTTTGGAATTGCCGCCTATTTTATCATTCTTTTCCTCGCTGTTGCAGGAATGAAAATGATGAAAGCTTACCAGTTCCGTGTGTGGAAATGGTTTATGTCCTGTTCTATCCTGCTCGTTTGGTTCTCCATTACACTGGGATTTATTTTCGACGGAACGTTCAGCGACAGTTTTATCTACCCCGGAGGGCTGCACGGGCATAATGTAAGCGCATGGTTGGTTTCTCAAATCGGTATGCCCGGTTTAGGACTGCTTTTGCTGATAACAGCCCTTCTCTTCTTTGTCTATTTGAGCAGTGAGACTATCAATATGATTCGTAAGGCACTTCACCCCAATTTCAGAAGGAAGAAGAAAGATACCGCCACAGCAACCGACAATGAAAACAATGATACCAGTATCAAACCTAAAAGAGAAGAAAAGAAAGAATACTCCAATCCACAACCTGCCGTGGTAGACTTTGAATTGGAACAACCCATGAAAGTGGAAGTCGGCAGCAAAGAGGAAGAAGTATCCAACACTCCATTCCCTTTTGAGGAAAAACAGACGAGTGAGCCTCAACGCCCTATGCCTACAGAGGCAAATGAAGAAGAAGAGGAAGACAATGACGAACCTGACTTTACCGTATCCGATGATACATCAGAAGAGGATGCAGAATATAAAGGTCCTGCCTTGCAGCCTTATAATCCGCGCCTCGATCTGGAAAACTATAAGTTTCCCACTCTCGATCTGCTGAATCAATATGAAGATAATGGACCTAATATCGACATGGAAGAACAGAATGCCAACAAGGATCGCATTATCAAAGTATTGCGCAGTTTTGGCATTGAAATAAGTTCTATCAAAGCCAGTGTGGGACCTACTATTACATTGTATGAAATCACTCCGGCAGAAGGCGTGCGTATCTCTAAAATCCGTAATCTGGAAGATGACATAGCACTGAGTTTGTCTGCATTGGGTATCCGTATCATTGCCCCCATACCGGGTAAAGGTACTATCGGTATAGAAGTTCCGAATGCCAATCCGCGCATTGTGCCGATGCAATCTATCCTCAACAGCAAGAAATTTCAGGAAACCACCATGGAACTACCGATAGCATTGGGAAAAACAATCACCAATGAAGTATTTATGGTAGACCTGGCTAAAGCACCACATATGCTGGTGGCCGGTGCTACGGGACAAGGTAAGTCCGTAGGGTTGAATGCCATTGTTACTTCCTTATTATATAAGAAACATCCGGCAGAGCTGAAATTTGTCATCGTAGACCCGAAGAAAGTGGAATTCTCTGTTTATACCCCGATAGAAAGACACTTCCTTGCTAAACTACCTGACGGAGAAGATGCTATCATCACCGATGTATCAAAGGTGGTGCAAACACTGAACTCGCTCTGTATAGAAATGGATACACGTTACGATTTGCTGCGCAAGGCCGGATGCCGTAATATTAAAGAATATAATGCCAAGTTCATCAGTCGTCAGCTAAATCCTGAAAAAGGGCATCGTTTCATGCCTTACATCGTAATTATCATCGATGAGTTCGGTGACTTGATTATGACTGCCGGCAAAGAAGTGGAATTGCCTATTTGTCGAATCGCGCAATTGGCACGTGCAGTAGGTATTCATGCCATCATCGCTACCCAGCGCCCGACAACAAATATCATCACCGGTACTATCAAAGCCAACTTCCCGGCCCGTGTCGCCTTCCGTGTGGCTGCCATGATGGACTCCCGCACCATCCTCGACCGTTCGGGTGCACAACAGTTGATTGGTAAAGGTGATATGCTTTACTTACAAGGCAATGACCCCGTACGTGTACAATGTGCTTTCGTTGATACTCCCGAGGTGGAACGCATCGCAAACTATATCAGCAAACAACAAGGATATCCCACAGCCTTCATGCTTCCCGAATATGTGGGTGAAGAAAGTGAAAGCAGCATAGGAGAAGTGGACATGAACCGCCTTGACCCGATGTTTGAAGATGCAGCCCGTCTCGTAGTCATTCACCAACAGGGTTCTACCTCACTGATTCAGCGTAAATTCTCTATCGGTTACAACCGTGCCGGACGTATCATGGATCAATTAGAGAAAGCAGGTATCGTAGGTCCCACTCAAGGAAGTAAAGCACGTGATGTACTTTGCATGGACGAGACTGACTTGGAAATGAAATTGAACAATCTGCAACAATAAATTGTTTAGTAGAATCATGCTTAAATTAAAAAAGATATATTTATTGGTGTTGGCATTCTGCCTTTCGACCGGTGTGTTTGCCCAAAAGGACAAACAAGCCCGCGAAGTGCTGGACAAGACAGCCGCGGCTATGAAAAATGCCGGAGGAATACGTGCTGTATTCGGTGGTACATCCAACGGTACATTACTGCTAAAAGGAGAACAATTCTATTTGAACAGCGGAGGTGTACAAAGTTGGTTTGATGGGAAAACACAATGGAGTTATTTGGAAAGCAGTGGCGAGGTGAACATAAGCAGCCCTACCCCGGAGGAATTGCAAGGAATTAATCCTTACTCCTTGTTGTCACTTTATAAAAACGGTTACAACTATAAGTATACAGGAGTTAAAAAACATAATGGCAAGCAAGGGTATGAAGTCATCCTGACTCCTGAACAAGAACAGAACGTGACCTCCATCACCTTATTTGTGTCAAAAACATACGAACCGTTATATATCAAGATACTGCAAAGTAACAAAACGGTCAACGAGATAATCGTATCTTCTTATCAAACCCATCAGCCATTGGATGATGCATCATTCAGGTTTGATAAAAGAAAATATCCGGATGCCGAAGTGATTGATTTAAGAAACTAACAAATATAAAGTAACGAAAGAAATAATTATGAGTACAGAGAAAGTAAAATGCCTGATTATCGGTTCAGGCCCTGCAGGTTATACTGCCGCCATCTATACAGGACGTGCCAACATTGCTCCTGTCCTTTATGAAGGACTTCAGCCGGGCGGACAGCTCACTACTACTACCGACGTAGAAAATTTTCCCGGCTATCCCGAAGGTATCAGTGGTCCACAATTAATGGAAGACTTACGCAAACAGGCAGAACGCTTCGGCGCAGATATCCGCACAGGTATTGCCACTTCTGCCGACCTGAGCAAACGTCCTTACCGCATCACCATTGATAACGAAAAGGTAATCGAGACAGAAACGGTTATCATCTCTACAGGAGCCACTGCCAAATATTTAGGACTGGACGATGAAAAGAAATATGCAGGTATGGGAGTCAGTGCATGTGCCACTTGCGACGGATTCTTTTACCGCAAAAAAACAGTTGCCGTGGTAGGTGGTGGCGATACAGCCTGTGAAGAAGCAGTTTATTTGGCCGGTCTAGCCAAACAAGTTTATCTGATTGTACGTAAACCCTTCTTGCGCGCTTCCAAAATCATGCAGGCACGCGTAATGAACCATCCGAACATCAAAGTGCTGTTTGAGCACAATGCAACAGGTCTATATGGTGAAAACGGTGTAGAAGGCGTCCATTTGGTGAAACGTGCAGGCGAATGCAACGAAGAGCATTACGACCTTCCTATCGACGGTTTCTTCCTGGCTATCGGTCATAAGCCCAACTCTGACATATTCAAACCATACATTGATACAGACGAAGTAGGTTATATCATTACCGAAAACGGTACTCCCCGCACCAAAGTTCCCGGAGTATTTGCGGCAGGAGACGTGGCCGACCCGCATTATCGTCAGGCTATCACCGCAGCAGGAAGTGGCTGCAAAGCCGCTATCGAGGTAGAAAGATACCTCTCTGCCAACGAACTTTTATAAAAAACAATAACCCACAACAAACAACACTATGACACACTTTCTTAAGAAGCTAGTGGCTGCCTGGTTCATTCTAGGCAGCGTTGCGGTGGGATTTGCCCAGCAAATGCCACCTATCCCTACGGACGCCAATGTCCGCATCGGTAAATTAGAGAACGGGCTGACGTATTACATCCGCCATAACAATCTGCCCGAAAAAAGAGCTGATTTCTACATCGCTCAAAAAGTCGGTTCCATTTTGGAAGATGACAATCAGCGCGGTCTGGCGCACTTCTTGGAACATATGTGCTTCAACGGGACAGAGAACTTCCCAGGAAAAACATTAATCAGCTATTTGGAAAGTATCGGTGTACGTTTCGGTGAAAATCTGAATGCTTATACTGCCGTAGACGAAACCGTTTACAACATTGACAACGTGCCTGTCATCCGCGATGGAATTATAGATTCCTGTCTGCTTATCCTGCACGATTGGGCAGACGGACTGACACTCGACCCAAAAGAAATTGACAACGAGCGCGGTGTTATCCATGAAGAATGGCGCACACGCACGGGAGCCATGATGCGCATGTACGAAAAAATACTTCCCACAGCCTATCCGGACAGTAAATATGGTCACCGTTTACCCATCGGAACGATGGAAGTAGTGGACAATTTTCCTCATCAGGCATTACGTGACTATTATGAGAAATGGTATCGTCCCGACCAACAAGGTATCATGATCGTCGGTGATATCGATGTAGACAAAGTGGAAGCCAAGATTAAAGAAATTTTCTCTCCCATCAAAATGCCGGAAAACCCGGCCGAGCGCAAATACTTCCCTGTACCTGACAACAAAGAAGCAATCGTAACTATCGCCAAGGATAAAGAACAAACTAACACAATTATTTATCTCTGGCATAAACATGACATCGTTCCCAACGAGGCCAAGAAGAATATGGACTATCTGGTCATGAACTATATGAAGTCTATGATAAACAATATGCTCAACGCCCGTTTAAACGAACTGAAAGAAACTCCGCAACCTCCTTTCATCTACGCTGTAACTGAAGACGGAAACTTCTTCCTGTCCAAGACGAAGGATGCCTTTACCGGCATTGCCGTAAGCAAGGAAGACGGAATAGACACAGCACTCTCTGCATTGACACGTGAAATAGAACGTGTACGCCAATTCGGTTTCACTGCTTCCGAATATGCACGTGCCAAAGCTGACTATCTGCGCCAATTGGAATCAGCCTATAATGAACGCGATAAAGTAAAAAATAACGCATATGTGAACGAATATGTGCGCCACTTCATTGACAACGAGCCTATTCCGGGAATTGATGCAGAATATGCCATCATGAATCAAATTGCCCCTAACATTCCGGTAGAAGCAATTAACTCATTCATCCCATCACTGGTAAATGACAGCAACATTGTGGTCAATATCTTCTGCCCTGAAAAAGAAGGCATGAAATATCCTACCGAACAAGAAATTATGGATGTGCTCAACAAAGTGAAAGCAGAGAAACTCACTGCGTATGAAGATAAGGTATCTGATGAACCACTGATAGCTGAACAACCGAAGGCCGGCACCATTGTGAAAACGGAAGAAGGTCCGTTCGGTTCTACCGTACTCACTTTATCAAACGGTGTACGTGTCATCTTGAAAACAACAGATTTCAAAGCAGACGAAATTCGTATGCGCGCATTCAGTCCCGGTGGTAACTCCTTGTTCCCCGACAATGAAATTCTTCAGATAAAAGTACTGAACGATGTAGCCGGATTGGGCGGACTGGGTAACTTCAGCAATGTAGACTTGGAAAAAGTGTTAGCCGGGAAAAAAGCCAGTATCAGTACTGCCGTAAACGGCCTGAGCGAAGGAATGAACGGAAGCTGCTCACCTAAGGATTTAGAGACCCTACTACAGTTGGTTTATCTGAGTTTCACCGCTCCACGTATGGATCAAAATGCATTTGAATCATACAAAAGCCGCACTAAAGCCGCACTTGCCAATCAGGAAGCCAATCCACAAATCGCATTGTCTGACTCACTGCAGAAAGCAATGTATATGAACCATCCGAGAGCATTGCGCGTCAAAGCGGATATGATTGACAAAATTGACTACAAGCGAATCATGGAAATGTATAAAGACCGCTTCAAAGATGCCGGTGATTTTACTTTCCTCTTTGTCGGAAACATAACCTTGGATGAAGCCAAACCACTTATTGAAACTTATCTGGGCGGATTACCAACTATCCATCGTACCGAGAATTTCCGCGATACAAAAATGGATATCCGCAAAGGCAAATACACCAACGTATTCAGTAAAAAACTGGAAACTCCATTAGCCAGCGTATTGATAATCGCCAGTGGCAAATGCGAATACACATTAAAGAACGATGTGCTGATGTCTTTCCTCACCCAATCATTGGATAAAGTGTATCTAGAGAGCGTTCGCGAAAAAGAAGGCGGTTCATATGGTGTGAGTGTCTACGGACAACTCAGCCGTTATCCGAATGATGATGAAGCTTTCCTGCAAATCTATTTCGATACTGATCCAGCCAAACGTGAAAAGATGACACAAATCATCATGAACGAACTGCAAAAGATAGCACAGGATGGTCCGGCTGCCGAACACATAAACAAAACAAAAGAGTTTATGCTGAAGAAACATACCGAGCAAATGAAAGAAAACGGTTATTGGTTGAATATACTGAACCAATATTATTGGTATAAAGCCGATATGGACAGTAACTTCCAACAAGTGGTGGAAAGTATCACCCCCGAAGATGTCAAGCAGTTTGCCAAAGCCCTGCTGGAACAAAACAATTGCATTGAAGTCAGCATGACTTCCGGTGAAACAAAATAATCGTTCTTGCCTATGCTTTTTACGATTATAAGAAGAAATGAAAAACTTGCCGCAAAGCGGAGTCCGATGTTCGACAAGAACCGCTTTGCCAAGTTTTTAATCTATTTCATGGTAGCATATTGGGCAGCGCTCCTCTTATTGATGGGGGTAACGCTGCCCTCAGCTTTTGAATCGGCAGCTCCAAGCATGGAGCCTTATCACATCCTCAATCAAGGATTAATATATGTGTTAATAACTGACTTTCTAGTGCGTTTTGTGATTCAAACCGCCACTTCTCACGAAATCAAGCCTTATCTGCTTATGCCGGTCAAGAAAAAAAAACTGATAGACACCCTATTGCTTCAGTCGGCAACAAGCCTTTACAACCTCTTTTGGTTTTTCCTTTTCGTACCTTTCGCTTTTCTTTCCATCTTCCGCTTTTATGGAATGACCGGAATGATGTGCTACCTGACAGGTATATGGTTACTCATGGTATTGAACAATTATTGGTATCTGTTATGCAAGATGCTGCTCAACGAAAAGACCGTGTATTTATTGCTTCCGTTGGCTGTATATAGTCTGCTGGCCATAGCTGAATTCATTCCCGAAGGCAATCCCATCAGCACTTTCACCATGAATCTGGGAGAAGGATTTATCGAAGGAAGTCTGCCGGCCTATCTGAGTGTCATTATCCTTATCCTGCTAATGATATTCATCAACCGTACTTTGCAAATTCGTTTGCTCTATAGCGAAATATCCAAGGTGGAAGATACGAAGATAAAACACGTATCAGAATATAAATTTCTGGACCGTTATGGTGAGATAGGCGAATACATTCGTTTGGAACTGAAGTTGTATCTCCGCAACAAAACGGTAAAGACACAGTTCCGCATGGGATTTATCATCATGATTGCTTTCTCATGCGTGCTTGCCTTCACCGATGTCTACGACAGAATGACCAATTTTATCTGCATCTACAATTTTGCCATCCTGCCCGTCATGACATTGGGACAAGTAATGGGTTTCGAAGGGAATTATCTGGATGGTCTGATGAGCCGCAAAGAATCCATATACAATTTGTTACGGGTTAAATACTATATGAACTGCCTGATTCTGTTGATTCCTTTCCTCATTATGATTATCCCAATCATCCGGGGGAAAATATCCCTCTTGATGGCGGTATCTTATCTGCTCTTCACCATAGGAGCAGTATTCTTTATCCTGCTCCAACTGGCAGTCTACAATAAGAAAACGCTCCCACTGAACGCCAATGTAATGCGCAGCAACAGAGGTAATTCGCTATTCCAAAGCTTCCTTATCTCATGCGCCTTCTTCATACCACTGATAGTCAACTCTGCATTGACCACTTTCTTGGAGCAGAACACGGCATTTATCATCATGATGCTCATAGGACTGACATTGACTGTAACCCATACCATTTGGATAAAGAATATCTATAACCGTTTCATGAAACGCCGCTATGACAATATGGAAGGTTTTCGTGACTCCCGATAAAATAAATAATATATGAATATCACAATAGAGCAACTTAAAAAGAACTTCGGAGCGAAAGTAGCCGCAGATATAGAAAACTATACCATCCAAAGCGGTGACATGCTGGGCTTGGTAGGCAACAACGGTGCCGGAAAAACAACCCTGTTCCGACTGATACTGGACTTGCTGAAAGCAGACAGCGGAAGCATATGCATCGGCAATTTCAATGTGAGCAAGAGTGAAGAATGGAAAAACGTGACCGGAGCATTTATCGATGACAGTTTTCTGATTGATTATCTCACTCCCGAAGAATATTTCCATTTCGTAGGGAAAATGTATGGTCTGAAAAAAGATGAAGTAGATGAACGGATTAGTAAGTTCAACCGCTTTATGAATGGAGAAGTGATCGGACAGAAGAAACTTATCCGCAACTACTCGGCAGGCAACAAGCAGAAAATAGGTATTATCTCCGCGATGTTGCATCAACCGCAAGTATTGATATTGGATGAACCGTTTAATTTTCTCGATCCCACTTCACAATCGGTAATCAAACATATCCTGAAAGCCTACCATGAAGAAACCGGAGCGACTATTCTGATTTCAAGTCATAACCTGAATCATACAGTCGATATCTGCCCACGCATTGCATTACTTGAAAACGGAAAGATTATTCGTGACATTGATAATCACGATTACTCTGCCGAAAAAGAATTGGAAGACTATTTTAATATAAAAGAAGAATAGAACAATGAAGAAACTCCTCTCCCATTTGCTGATACTGAACATACTAGCCGTACTACTGGCTTCATGTGGCACATCTGCCCCAAGCTATAACTACAAAGAACTGGCACGTGCCTCTATACGTCTAAACATAGATATAGACATGAAAGATAACCATCGGTTGTATGTAGAATCAGCAAAGTGGTTGGGAGTTCCCTATCGAGGAGGAGGCAACAATAAAAGAGGCATAGACTGTTCGGGATTGACTTCGCATTTATACAAAAAAGTCTATCGCAAGAAGTTGGAACGCAACTCTGACGACCAGCGTACCAAAAACTGCCGTAAGGTAAGCAAAAGCAAACTACGCGAAGGAGACTTGGTGTTTTTCCACAACGGACGCAAGAAAAGAACTGCCAGCCACGTGGGAATCTACCTGAAGGATAATAAATTTATCCATGCAAGTACCAGTCGCGGAGTGATTGTCAGTAGCCTGAATGAAGAATATTATCGCAAGCACTGGCTTTCAGGCGGTCGGGTATCCGGTATAAAATAAACAATTATTTCCTCCGAAAAATTTTAAAATTCATCTATTAATTCCATATCTTTGCCTGAAAAGCGCAAAATGGAATACGGGACTTATTTATTTGACTTCGACTATACTTTGGCCGACTCATCACGTGGAATCGTAATTTGCTTCCGCAATGTGTTAACACGCCACGGACACACCGATGTAACCGATGAAAGTATCAAACGCACCATCGGAAAAACACTTGAAGACTCATTCAGCATCCTGACCGGCATCACCGACAAAAATACACTCATCTCCTATAAAAAAGAATATGTGAAAGAAGCGGACATACATATGACCGCCAATACCAAGTTCTTCCCCGAAACCGTTGCAGTGCTGAAAGCCCTGAAAAAGAGAGGAGCCCAAATTGGTATCATCTCCACCAAATATCGCTACCGCATCCATGAAATGGTGGACCAGCATTTCCCAAACAAATTCTTCGACATCATCATCGGCGGAGAGGATGTGAACAAGGCAAAGCCAAGCCCTCAAGGACTTCTGAAAGCACTACGCTGCCTGCATCGCAAGAAAAAAGACACATTATATATAGGTGACAGCATCATCGACGCACAAACCGCCCTATTAGCCGGAGTAGACTTCGTAGGTGTACTGAACGGCATGACCACGCGCGAAGAACTTGCCGAATACCGACACCGACAGATTCTGCCCGACCTCACCCTACTGCCACTGATAAACAAGGAGACCACGCCTCCCCTTCTTCAGCGGTTGGTGTCCCATAAAGCCCTCATCTATTACCGGCTTCTTCATCAAAAACAAATCAGAGGGAAGAAAGAACTGCCCAAAGACCAACAACCCCACACATGCAAGAACTGTAGAAAGACATTTCAAGGCAACTTCTGTCCCGATTGCGGACAGACACAAAATACGCCACGCTTCACTATTCGCAACGCCTTCCAGAACATATTAAGCGGATTTTTCAATATCGATAATGGATTCAGCCGCAACCTGCTGGAATTTCTCTACCGTCCCGGATATATGATAAGAGATTATATAGATGGAAAACGAGTGCATTACTTCAAACCATTCCAAAGCCTGTTTGTACTGGCTGCCCTTTATATCATGTTTGTCCAGCTGATAGACCCGGAGGCACTGAAAAACAGAGATAAAGAATACAAAGAAACTCCCACATACGAACAACTGATAGACAATATCAAAGAGCAGAAAGAATATGCCATCAAAGACAGTGCCCGGATATATCTGGGACAAAGTCTGCTCTATGCCGACAGCGCCCGAATAGCGGATACCGACATCACCATGGAAGATAAAATAAACGTAAAATTGAAAGACAAGCCGGATAATACACGAACCGTAACCGACGATAACGATGACATTGTTGACGATTTAACAGAGGCCGGTATAGCTGTCGGTGTAGCATTAGACGAATATAAAGAGAACTTCCTAAGCGAAAACAAATATATTTCAGCCGTTTACAATTTAATGAGAAGTTGGATTCATGGAAATAAAGCTTTCAGTATACTGCTTTTACTACCGGTTTTCACATTGGCAAGCCGATGGAGTTTCCGCAAATCTCTTGTCGGTCATCGGTTTAACCTGACCGAACAATTCTTTGCACAGGTATATATTGCCTGTCAGATACTCTGGATATCCCTTCTCATCCTGCCTTTCACCCGGGAAGCCCACCTGAATGACATCTTCGATTTGAGCTATGAAGCCATCTTCCTCCTGTTCGTATGGGACTATCGGCAGCTGTTCAACCTGTCATGGTGGAAAAGCTTCAAACGAACTACCGTCATGTTCTGCTATTGTGCATTGATTATGCTATTGGCGGCAACCTTATTCATCACATTACTTGCAACAATTGCCTACCTCAGATAGGCGATACTAAAAAGATGAGTATATGATTTGAATAAAAAAAGAGCAGAAAGTTTTTGAAGTTCAAAATAATATCAGTAATTTTGTGCCCGATTTAGTCCGTGGAGGTCGAAAAGAGACTTCAGAGATGATGTCCACCTTACGGAGAAAACCCGTTTAATATAAAAATAACATGTACGTAATTGTAGAAATTAACGGTCAGCAGTTCAAAGCTGAAGAAGGCAAAAAGCTGTTTGTACACCACATTCAGGATGCAGAAAGCGGAAAAACTGTTGAGTTTGAAAAAGTTTTGTTGGTAGACAACAATGGAACAGTAACTGTAGGTGCTCCTACTGTTGATGGTGCTAAAGTAGTTTGTGAAGTAGTTTCTCCGCTGGTAAAAGGCGACAAAGTACTCGTATTCCACAAAAAGAGAAGAAAAGGTTACAGAAAACTGAACGGTCATCGTCAGCAGTTTACAGAGTTAACTATTAAACAAGTTATTGCTTAATCATTTAAAATTTTAAGAAGAAATGGCACATAAAAAAGGTGTAGGTAGTTCTAAGAACGGCCGTGAATCAGCAAGTAAGAGATTAGGCGTTAAGATATTTGGTGGACAAGCTTGTAAAGCAGGAAACATCATCGTTCGTCAGAGAGGTACAGAATTCCATCCGGGCAACAACATCGGTATGGGTCGTGACCACACTCTTTTCGCTTTGGTAGATGGTACAGTATGTTTTAAAGTAGGTCGTGAAGATAAGAGATCAGTATCTATCATTCCGGCTGTGGAAGCATAATTCGGTCCCCTACAAAAAAAAGAATTAAAAAAAAGATTGTGTCAGTATTTTGACACAATCTTTTTTTATGTACAAAGCCCGGACTTTGTTATTGGCTCACCTGCCAAACCATAAAGAAGAGCTTTTACTCTTAAAAGTTCACCCTGTTCTTCAGATAACTTCCGGAAGTGCCCTTTATGCATCAGCCTTTCCAACGGCTTACCAAGTCCCGACAAAGGGTAAAAAAAGATCAAAGTGTTTTTAAAAAAGCTCGTTATCTTTTGGAAAAAGCTCCTTTTCTTTTTTTAAAAGACCATTATCTTTTTGAGAAAGCTCTTGCTCTTTTTACAAAACGTCTTTGTCTTTTTGGAAGTACATAATTTCACGTTAGTACGTATGAGCCTTTACGGACGTATGCGCAGCCTTACACATACGTATGTGAAGCTCCATGCGGACGTACGTGTAAAAGCATGCTTTCCGACATGGAATGAAGCAAGCCTTCTCTATTTTACGGGTAATTCCCAAAAAGGCATTGAAATCTTTAAAAAAGAATCATATCACCCTGAAAACAAGCACTTTGCCGTGTACATGAATAATAAACCGATTGCCGATAGCTTCATTCAATGTCCCCTGCCACCAATTCGTAAAAGCAGAAAGAGGATAAACCAAGCCGTCTGCCGAAAGTTCCGTAGCCCCCATATTAAAAACAGAAACCTGTTGAGTCGGAAAAGATTCAAACACGCTATCTTCTTTAATAGGTATAAACAGCCCATAATCAGTCAACATCCTCACTTCTGCCTGCTCCATATAGTCAGCAAGCAGACTGATGTTTCCCAAAGTATGATCTTCCCGCTTACCGGTAGCCCCCATAATCGTAATATCCCGCCTTCCCTGAGACAGACAGAAACGAAATGCCTTACTCAAATCATTCGTATCCTGCTCCGTTTCACGATGAATGAGATGAACATAGCGTTCCTTTATCTCCGGCAATAACGAATCACCATCACCCACAATAGCAGCCGGCATCTTCCCAAAGCGAAGATATGTGTTGGCCGCCCCGTCACAACAAACCACATAAGGACACTCCCTCAACCATTCCTTAGCCAAAGGAGAAGAAGGGAAGTCTCCATCTGCCAATATAATAGTTTGAGGTATATTTATTTGTTCCGGTAATTTATATTCTTTCATTCTGTTACATTCATTAATTGTTTCCACCTTAGATACCCCCCAAAAGCTATCACGGCATAAAGTCCATAAAGAAAGGAAGTAAAATAAAGATCTTTATAAAGATATAACCCGCAAGATATAACATCTACAACAAGCCACACCAACCATTGCTCCACATATTTATGTGCCAACATCCACATAGCTATAATACTTAAAGCTGTAGTAAAACTATCCCACCATGGTATTGTACTGTCTGTATACGTTGCCAATATCCCACCTATCAAAGCAAACACAAGGCATAGAACAACAAACAAAGGCATAAACAACTTGCGAGGAGTAAAAGTAATCAATTTCTCCTGCCTGCCGGGAACATGCCTCAACCATGCCCACCAGCCATAGATACCCGCCAGCAAATAATAAACACTGATACCCGAATCTGCATACAGCCCCACCTGATAGTACACAACTATATAAATGGCAGGCATAATGACACTCACAGGCCACAACCAAATGCTTGCCTTGTACTCAAACCACAAATAAAGCAGCCCGACAAGAGTACCCACTATTTCAAGATAATTCATCTTCCGTTCATTTTCATATTAAATCCAAATGCAAAAGTAACGAATAACTCATACACCTTACCATTTTTTTATCTATCTTTGTCCACTAATTAAAGAAATATCAAAAAGAGTAAAAGATATGCTTACTATTAAACAAATTACCGACAACACGGAAGGAGTTATCCGCGGATTGGAAAAAAAGCACTTCAAAGATGCAAAAGCAACCATTGAACAAGTGCTTGCATTTAACGATAAAAGACGTAATACACAGAATCAATTAGATAAAAATCTGGCAGAGGTCAACTCTATCTCGAAATCTATCGGTCTGCTCATGAAAGAAGGCAAAAAGGAGGAAGCAGAAACAGCTAAAGCACGCGTTGCTGAAATCAAAGAAATCAGCAAAACCCTGCAAGCCGAAATGGACCAAGCTCAAGAAGACATGACCAATCTGCTCTATACCATCCCCAATGTTCCCTATGATGAAGTACCCGAAGGCTTTGGGGCCGAAGATAACGTAGTGGAAAAGATGGGAGGTATGGAAACCGAGCTCCCTAAAGATGCACTTCCCCATTGGGAACTTGCCAAGAAATATGACTTAATCGATTTTGACTTGGGCGTAAAAATTACCGGCGCCGGTTTTCCTGTATATAAGGGTAAAGGAGCACGCTTGCAACGCGCACTCATAAACTTCTTCCTTGACGAAGCACGTGCTTCCGGTTATGACGAAATTATGCCTCCGACGGTTGTCAACACCGCCTCCGGTTATGGAACCGGACAATTGCCTGACAAAGAAGGACAGATGTATCACTGCGAAGTAGATGATTTATATTTGATTCCCACTGCCGAAGTGCCTGTGACAAACATCTATCGCGATGTTATTTTGGATGAAAAGCAATTGCCTATCAAAAATTGTGCATACACTCAATGTTTCCGTCGTGAAGCCGGCTCATACGGTAAAGATGTTCGCGGCCTGAACCGCTTGCACGAATTCTCCAAAGTAGAATTAGTCCGCATTGACAAGCCCGAACATTCCAAACAATCACATCAGGAAATGCTGAATCACGTAGAAGGTCTATTACAAAAGCTGGAACTCCCCTATCGTATTCTCCGTCTTTGTGGCGGTGATATGAGTTTTACAGCTGCTCTTTGCTTCGATTTTGAAGTATATTCGGAAGCACAGAAACGCTGGTTGGAAGTCAGCTCCGTTTCAAACTTCGACACATATCAGGCTAACCGTCTGAAATGCCGCTATCGCAACGCAGACAAGAAAACCGAACTTTGCCATACATTGAACGGTTCAGCATTGGCATTGCCGCGCATCGTTGCTGCACTGCTTGAAAACAATCAGACTCCCGAAGGAATCCGTATCCCCAAAGCATTGGTTCCCTATTGTGGATTTGACATGATTGACTGATATACTATGGTGTAATCGGTTACAAATTTCATATACAATAACAAGACTTAGTCATATAGCATAAGCCACCCATATAAAAGGGTGGCTTTTCTTTTGTCGTTAGAAAATATAATCATAACTTTGCAAACAATTATCAAATTGATATCCAAGCAAGAAGAACAACTAACTTATAGTATAGCAAAATGAATAAGATTATTTCAAAAGAACATTTCTCAGAAAAGGTCTTTAAGCTGGTGATAGAGGCTCCTCTTATTGCAAAGTCTCGCAAAGCAGGACACTTTGTAATCGTCCGTGTAGGCGAAAAAGGCGAACGTATGCCGCTGACCATAGCCGGTGCAGACCCCATAAAAGGAACCATCACATTGGTAGTGCAAGAGGTAGGACTCTCCTCTACCCGTCTTTGCGAACTGAATGAGGGTGATTACATCACTGATGTTGTAGGTCCATTGGGAAAAGCTACCCACATCGAAAACTTCGGAACTGTAGTTTGTGCCGGAGGAGGAGTCGGCGTTGCCCCAATGCTTCCTATTGTCCAAGCATTAAAAGCCGCCGGAAACCGTGTCATCACCGTATTGGCAGGACGCAGCAAAGAACTGATTATTCTCGAAAAAGAAATGCGTGAAAGTTCTGACGAAGTAATCATTATGACAGACGACGGCTCATATGGTCGTAAAGGACTGGTGACAGAAGGTGTAGAAGAAGTGATAAAACGCGAAAAAGTAAACAAATGCTTCGCCATCGGTCCCGCCATCATGATGAAATTTGTCTGCCTGCTGACTAAGAAATATGAAATACCGACCGATGTATCTCTGAACACCATCATGGTGGACGGAACAGGTATGTGTGGCGCATGCCGCATCACCGTGGGAGGCAAAACACGCTTCGTATGCGTGGATGGTCCTGAATTTGACGGACATCAAGTGGATTTCGATGAAATGCTAAAACGTATGGGAGCTTTCAAAGAGATTGAAAGGGAAGAAATTCATAAACTGGATACAGACAAACAACCCGAAACTTGCGAAGCGACCAAGGAACTTGATGGACGTGATGCCCCTTGGCGTACAGAGTTGCGCAAAGCGATGAAACCCAAAGAACGCATGGCCATTCCCCGTGTCAAGATGAATGAGCTGGATGCAGAATACCGTTCGCATAGCCGTAAAGAAGAAGTAAACTTGGGACTGAACGAAGAACAAGCCATAACGGAAGCCAAGCGTTGTCTGGATTGCCCCAACCCGACTTGCATGAATGGTTGCCCGGTAGGAATCAATATTCCTAAATTCATTAAAAACATCGAACGCGGAGAATTCCTCGAAGCTGCAAAGACTCTGAAAGAGACCAGTGCTTTGCCGGCTGTATGTGGTCGCGTTTGTCCACAAGAAAAACAATGCGAATCGCAATGTACACATTTGAAAGCCGGACACGAAGCTGTTGCCATTGGTTACTTGGAACGTTTTGCAGTTGATTACGAACGTGAAAGCGGGCAAATATCCGTCCCACACATAGCAGAAAAAAACGGTATCAAAATAGCCGTCATCGGTTCAGGTCCTGCAGGACTTTCCTTTGCCGGAGATATGGCCAAGCTGGGCTATGAAGTAACTGTATTTGAAGCATTACATGAAATCGGCGGCGTATTGAAATACGGCATCCCTGAATTCCGCCTGCCCAACAAGATTGTAGATGTGGAAATCAATAACTTGGCAAAGATGGGTGTCACCTTTATGAAAGATTGCATTGTAGGCAAAACCATCAGTGTGGAAGATTTGGAAGCCGAAGGTTTCAAAGGTATATTTGTCGCATCAGGCGCCGGCCTGCCCAACTTCATGAACATTCCGGGAGAAAACTCCATCAACATCATGTCTTCCAATGAATACCTGACCCGTGTAAATCTGATGGATGCAGCCAGCGATGATTCTGATACTCCGGTGGTATTTGGAAAGAATGTAGCCGTTATCGGTGGAGGCAACACTGCCATGGACTCTGTCCGCACCGCCCGCCGTTTGGGAGCAGAGCGCGCCATGATTATTTACCGCCGTTCAGAGGAAGAAATGCCGGCACGTTTGGAAGAAGTAAAACACGCCAAGGAAGAAGGAGTGGAATTCATGACTCTCCACAACCCCATTGAGTACATCGCTGACGAAAAAGGGCGCGTCAAACAAGTAGTATTGCAAAAGATGGAATTGGGTGAACCAGATGCTTCGGGTCGCCGCAGTCCTGTAGCCATTCCGGGAGCAACAGAAACCATCGATATAGACATGGCTATTGTCAGTGTGGGCGTATCTCCCAACCCGATCGTTCCCAGCTCTATCAAAGGATTGGAATTGGGACGTAAAGGAACTATCGCTGTAAACGATAATATGCAATCATCCATCCCGACTATCTATGCCGGTGGAGATATCGTTCGCGGAGGAGCAACGGTGATTCTGGCAATGGGCGACGGACGCAGAGCCGCTGCCGCCATGCATGCACAATTAACTCAGCAGAAATAACAGATACATTAGACACAGAAGACACGGATTTGCATGAACTTATTCTCCATTCCGTGAAATCTGTGTCTAATCATAACATATACCATCATTAACTAAATAATTCTTAAACGTTCCGGGTAATAAACAAATAATAACGCTGATTTAACCGGTATTATAGCTACTCCTAGTTACTTTTGCCAACATATAATCACGTATAAAGAGAAAACAAATGACCCAAAGGGTAAGTCTCAGCATATTACTCTGTACCTTAGCGGCACTGACAGCACAAGCACAATGGAGCAAACAGGATTCTCTCCGTTTACAGCAATTGTTAAATGGAGAGGAAGAATTAATCATCAACAAAGAAGCTGTAAAATCAATTCATTTTGACTTTAAACCGACTAAGGATGCCATCCAAGGAAGTCCGATGATATCTCAAGACAAACCATGGATGAAATTTCTAGATGCCTTACCCAAAAACTTTGGAGATACCACCCAATGGATAAAACCCCAATATGTTCGCTTTACCCCTTACACCCCCTATACAAGATGGGATGAAGACCCGGTAAATGATCCGATTATCACCAATGAGAAAGAACTGAAAATATCCATGGTGTTAAATGTAAACAGCGCAATCAAATATGATGTAAGGGAACAACGTGTTATACTTACCGGCAAAAATAACAATGCCATTCAAGTCAGCGTAGGAGCAACATATACTTTCGATGCCGAAAAATTACTTTATGAAAACCTTACCACACGAGGACGTGCCATCAAACGCAACCGCAAACATGCCAATGCCTGGAAAAGCTATATGGACTATATACCAACCCTGCAGGATACCGTAAAGAAAGACACTACCCTAATGATGGAACTTCTGCGTAAACAAGCCGAAAGGCTCTACCCGGGAGTAGTGGAATCTTCTGACTCCCTACTTCTTAAAAACAAAGTAAACGGCCAAAACCAGACAAAGGAAAGCCGCTAAATGATTCCACTTCAGTTCCGTTTTAAAAGCCCAAACTGAAAATAGAGTAAACACGGCTAACGTAATCACTTCTTGTATTACTTTTAACTGCATGATATCAAACGGCCCTCCGTTATCGCGAAAGCCTAAACGATTAGCAGGCACCTGAAGACAATACTCAAAAAAAGCAACCGCCCAACTAAAAGCAATCACGCCAATCAATGGAAGTGCCGCAAACCAACTGAATTCCTGTTTCATCTTTAAATGCCCATACCATGCAAAAGTCATGAACACATTCGAAAAAATCAATAAAACGATTGAATAAATACCTTGAGATACCATTTTGTTCTTAATCTATTTTATCAGGAAGTAAATCCTCCTGTATGTTTGTCATACTTCCCCATAAGCTATAACGTGCCTCGGGATTCAATTTCTCTAAAGATTTCAACACCTCTTTCATGTCCGAACGATTTGACTGGCTTTCGTAAGGACAATTCTTTATCTGCCGACGATACCCCCGAACACGAGCCATATCTGACAAATCAGACTCATGCACCAAGCACATGGGACGAATGATAGTCATGTCAAACTTACGCATCACCAACCGAGGCGGCATAGTTCCAAATGCCCCTTGAAAAGTGATATTCATCAACAATGTTTCCAAAATATCATCCATGTGATGCCCCAATGCTATCTTAGTACATCCATGCTCTTTAGCAACTGTGAAAAGAGCCTTCCTCCGATTCCACGAACAAAGGAAGCACGGAGATTTACGAGTATCAGTTGACAAATCGAACGATGTTTCAAAATACACAAATGGCACTCCCAAACCCTCAGCATAATTCTTCAAGTATTCCAAATCGGACTGATAAGGAATATTCGTCATGCCAATGTGTACTGCCATAACCGTAAAACGTGGTTTTAAGATACGAGAACGTTTTGCCAACAATTCCAATAACGCCAACGAATCTTTACCTCCGGACAAACCAACCAATATCTTATCTCCATCTTCAATAAGACGATATTTCACCATCCCCTTGTTAAAGCGTTGCTCCACACGGCGCATTATTTTATCTTCTTCCGTAAATTGTGCCATATCTGTTTTTAGAAATCGGGCACAAAAATACATGAAAAGAATGATTTATGGAAGATTTCATAAAATAGAATGAAGTAAAGTGGCATAATTCCAATAAATATTGTATTTTTGAATTTAGAATAGTACAAATATTGCAGATAAAATGATACGCAAAAGATACATAGCCTGCCTGTTTGCCTTGGGGCTGACGAGCAGCATGATGGCGCAAAACCTCGAACAAGCTAAAAAACTTTTCCTTGAAGGAGAATTTGAAAAGGCCAAACCTGTGTTTCAGAGTTTGGTGAAAAAGGCCCCATCCAATGCCAATTATAATTATTGGTATGGTGCTTGCTGCTATGAAACCGGAGAAAAAGTTGAAGCACAACCCTATCTGGAGAAAAGTGCGGCACGCAAAGTGATTGATGCATTCAAATATGTGGGAAAGCTATATTATGATATGTACCGCTTCGAAGATGCAGTGGACAACTACGAGCAACATATCGAATGGCTGGAAAAGAAAAAACGACCAACCGAAGCAGCTGAATCCGAATTAGAAATTATCAAACAGGGCGCACGCATGATTAAGGGTGTGGAAGACGTAGCCGTAATAGATAGCTTTGTGGTAGACAAGAACGAATTTCTGAAAGCATATAAAGTGAGTCGTGAATCAGGTACTTTACATCAAGACAACTCCATCGCAGGCACTATTTACCAGTCAGAAATGGGTAATAAAATAATTTATGGTGATCAAAACCCTGATGGAAAAATGCAACTTTACTCACGCATAAAGCTGATAAATAATTGGAGCGATCCGGAACCTTTAAATACCCTGAATGAACAGGGAAATGTCAACTACCCCTATCTGATGGCAGACGGAGTAACACTATATTATGCTTCTGATGGAGAAGGCTCGTTGGGTGGATATGACATATTTGTTACTCGCTATGACTCAGAAAGTAGTAGCTACTTACGACCGGATAATATTGGAATGCCCTTTAATTCACCGGCCAATGATTATATGTATGTCATTGATGAATTAAATAATTTAGGATGGTTTGCATCCGACCGCTATCAACCTGAAGACAAGGTCTGTATTTATGTTTTTGTTCCAAATGAAACGAAGATAGTATACGATTATGAAAATACTGACCCGACAACACTTAAAGAGGCAGCTAGCTTGCGTTCTATCCGAACCACTTGGAAAGATACAGATAAAGTACGTATTGCCAAACAAAAGTTAGCTGCCCTGATATATGCCAAAGATACGGAAAAGAAGGAAGGAGACTTTTTATTTATAATAGATGATTCCACTGTCTATCACACTCTCAATGATTTCCGCTCCACCCCTGCACGAGCCGCATACCAACAAGTGATGCAGAAGCAAAAAGATTATGATATGCTCTCCAAAAATCTTGAAGAGAAACGAGAGCAATATGCTCAAAGCAATCGTTCACAAAAGAAAGCCCTCGCTCCCGGCATACTTGACTTAGAAAAACGGACCGAACAGCTTTTGAAAGAAATTGAAAAGCTTACTCTGAACGTACGAAACGAAGAGATAAAGAAATTAAAACACTAATACAAGCTAAAATGGAAGCACTTATTATCATCGCTCTAATATTGGCCGGTCTACTTCTCTTTATTGTAGAAGTATTCCTTATTCCAGGTATTAGTATTGCCGGAATAGCGTCAGTTATTTGTATCTTGTATGCTAATTATTATGCCTTTTCCGCTTTAGGGCCGGAAGCAGGCTTTCTTACACTGGCAGTTTCAGCTGTGGGATGTATCGGTATCACCGCGTGGTTTATGCATTCCAAGACAATGGATAAACTATCTTTAAAGAAAAGCCTCGACTATAAAATCAATCCATTGAAAGGATTGAATATTAAAGTCGGTAACAAAGGTATCACAGTTACTCGTCTAGCCTTGATCGGTAATGCTGAGATAAGCGGACATATTATAGAAGTCCGTTCTGCCGACGGACTGATAGATGAAAAAACACCTATCTATGTAGAGCGTATCGTAGAAAATACGGTCATTGTACGTAAACTCAAATAACATAAATATTCACACTAAAATACGAATTACCATGATTGAACCCAACTATCTTCCCTTCATTCTCATTGGAGGTGGAATTATTTTTGTAATATTATTTTTTCATTATGTACCATTCTTCCTTTGGCTTTCAGCCAAAGTATCAGGTGTACGCATCTCGTTGATACAGTTATTCTTAATGCGCATCCGAAATGTCCCGCCATACGTCATCGTCCCGGCAATGATTGAAGCGCATAAAGCCGGTTTGAGCACTATCACTCGCGACGAGCTGGAAGCACACTATATGGCAGGCGGACACGTAGAAAAAGTGGTACACGCATTGGTTTCTGCTTCTAAAGCTAACATCGAACTTTCTTTTCAAATGGCAACAGGAATTGACTTGGCAGGTCGTGATGTATTTGAAGCCGTGCAAATGTCTGTCAATCCGAAAGTAATTGACACTCCTCCTGTTACTGCCGTAGCAAAAGATGGTATCCAATTGATAGCCAAGGCACGCGTTACCGTACGCGCTAATATACGTCAATTAGTAGGTGGAGCAGGAGAAGACACCATTTTGGCACGTGTAGGCGAAGGTATCGTATCCTCTATCGGATCGTCCGAGAACCACAAATCGGTATTGGAGAATCCGGATTCAATCTCCAAACTGGTACTCCGCAAAGGCTTGGATGCCGGAACAGCTTTTGAAATTCTATCAATCGATATTGCGGATATAGACATAGGTAGAAACATCGGTGCAGCCTTGCAAATTGATCAAGCTAATGCAGACAAAAATATCGCACAAGCCAAGGCTGAGGAACGTCGTGCCATGGCAGTCGCACTGGAACAGGAAATGAAAGCGAAAGCCGAAGAAGCACGCGCCAACGTAATCCAAGCAGAAGCTGAAGTACCCAAAGCCATGGCTGAAGCATTTCGTAGTGGCAATCTAGGTATCATGGATTATTATCGTATGAAAAATATACAGGCAGATACCTCCATGCGCGAAAATATTGCAAAACCCGAAACAAGTTTCGGCAATGAACCGTTAAGCAAATAATAACTTAGGACGTACTGATTATATCTACCATAGAAGCAAGCTCTCATGAAGTTACCCGATATTCCGAAAAGATATCAAATGTATGCATCCATAGATCTTCTTCTATTATTTTGAAAAAATATTTATTATAAAAACAATTAAAAGCAATGGCCATGAAAAAATATTATGCCGAATCTGAATTGATTATCAATCCTGATGGTTCTATTTTTCACCTTCATGTAAAGCCGGAACAACTAGCAGATAAAATAATTCTTGTGGGTGACCCGGGTCGTGTAGCTTTAGTAGCTTCCCATTTCGACACCATAGAGTGTGAAGTAGAAAGTCGTGAGTTTAAGACCATTACCGGAACCTATAAAGATAAACGTATTACGGTAGTTTCTACAGGTATTGGCTGCGACAATATAGATATCGTAATGAACGAATTGGATGCTTTGGCTAATATCGATTTTAAAAGCCGTTATGAGAAAGATAAGTTACGCCAACTGCAACTAGTACGCATAGGTACTTGTGGAGGTTTGCAACCTTATACTCCTGTAGGTACATATATCTGTTCAGAAAAGTCTATCGGTTTTGATGGATTGCTTAATTTTTATGCCGGCCGTAATGAAGTATGTGATCTCAAAATGGAACAAGCATTCATTAATTATATGGGCTGGGAAGGCAATGTATGCATCGCACATCCTTACGTTATTAATGCAGACAAAGAACTCATTGACCGCATCGCACAAAATGATATGATTCGCGGGGTAACTATCGCAGCCGGAGGCTTCTTTGGACCACAAGGACGGGAGCTCCGTATCCCTTTGGCCGATCCCAAACAAAATGAGAAAATTGAACAATTTGAATATGAGGGGTACCATATCACTAACTTCGAAATGGAAAGTTCTGCACTTGCAGGGCTTGCACGCTTAATGGGTCACAAAGCGATGACTGTATGTATGGTTATTGCTAACCGATTAATAAAGGAAGCCAACACAGGATATAAAAATTCTATTGACGAACTGATAAAAAAAGTTTTAGAACGAATATAATCACTACAGATGGAAGCCAATTTCAAACAAACAACTACTGATAAAGAAGAACGCTACAGCCTCTTCCTACCCCAATTCGAGCTTCTAATTTCGAACGAAAAGGAAGAAGTTAGTGTTCTTGCCAATGCCTGTGCCGCCCTTCATGAAGCCTTTGGTTTTTTTTGGGTAGGTTTCTATCTAGTCAAAAATGATAAACTCATTCTCGGTCCTTTTCAAGGAAGTGTCGCTTGTTACCATATCCGCAAAGGAAAAGGAGTATGCGGAACTTCATGGGCTGAATCTCGTACACTGATAGTACCTGATGTGGAACAATTCCCCGGACACATTGCATGCAGCTCCCTCTCCCGTTCCGAAATAGTAGTCCCTATCCTTGCTGATGAACAAGTAAAAGGAGTGTTGGACATTGATAGCGACGTATTAAACTCTTTTAATGAAATAGACCGCTACTACTTGGAAAAAGTAGCTGCCGTCATAGCTAAAACATTGTACTATTAAGATGAAAATGATAAACCAAGATACTATCTGTGCAATTGCCACCGCTCAAGGAGGAGCCATCGGAATTATCCGTGTATCCGGTCCTAGAGCTATTGAAATAACTTCACACCTATTTATCCCTGTACAAGGAAAACCATTAACCGAGCGAAAGCCTTATACTCTTACTTTCGGAAAAATCCTTTCTCCACAAGGAGAAGTTATCGACGAAGTATTGGTTTCTTTATTCCGTGCCCCCCATTCTTATACCGGTGAAGACAGCACAGAAATCATGTGTCATGGTTCATCCTATATTTTACAACAAGTAATACAACTCCTCATCCAGAGCGGATGCCGATCCGCATTGCCTGGTGAGTACACCCAACGTGCTTTTCTGAACGGAAAGATGGACTTGAGCCAAGCCGAAGCCGTAGCTGATTTAATCGCTTCTTCTTCTGCTGCAAGTCATCGTTTGGCAATGAGCCAAATGCGCGGTGGATTCAGTAAAGAACTTGCCGAACTACGTAATCAGTTGCTACACTTCACTTCGTTAATGGAGTTGGAACTGGACTTTAGCGACCATGAAGAATTGGAGTTCGCCAACCGCAGTGAACTGAACGAACTCGCTGCCCATATCGAACAAGTCATTGCACGATTAGCACACTCTTTCAGCGTAGGAAATGCCATCAAAAACGGTATTCCGGTAGCGATTATCGGAGAAACGAACGTTGGAAAATCCACTTTATTGAATGCATTGCTAAATGAAGAAAAAGCCATTGTAAGCGATATTCATGGAACCACCCGCGATGTGATAGAGGATACAATAAATTTACAAGGCATTACCTTCCGGTTCATTGACACCGCAGGCATCCGTCAGACATCCGATACCATTGAAAGTCTAGGGATAAAGCGCACTTTTAAAAAAATGGAACAATCCCATATCATTTTATGGATGATAGACTCTACAGATATCAAAGGGCGGCTCGAAGAGTTACAAACCGAAATTCTTCCGCATTGCCAAAGTAAGAAACTGATTATTCTGTTCAATAAATCAGAATTGTTACTGCCCATACAAAAAGAAGAACTAGCAACTATGTTTGCCAATATTGAAACGGAGAAGTTATTTATTTCCGCCAAGAAACGAGAAAACATAACCACTTTGGAAGAGAAATTAGTGCAAGCAGCTACTTTGCCGGAAATCAGTCTTAATGATATTATTATCACAAATGCAAGACATTACGAAGCATTAGTCCAAGCCCTGAACTCCATTCATAGAGTACAGGAAGGATTACAATCGGATCTACCAGGAGATTTGGTAAGCGAGGATTTAAGACAATGTATCTTCCATCTTTCAGATATTGTGGGAGATGTAACTAATGATGAAGTGCTTGAAAATATATTTAAAAACTTTTGCATCGGCAAATAGGTAGTGATTACTAACAATTAGCATATATCATCAACGATTATCAAGGCGTTCATTTTGAGCGCCTTTCTTTTTAGCCTTATAAGCGATAGTTATCGTTTATAGGGCTTTTTCAGCTCATTTTTGTACCGCATTTGTTGCTCGCTTGTTACTCTCCGATTTTAGGTCGGAAAGGTCGTGGAGAAAGTTGACTATGGTTGACTATGATTTACGATAGTTGAACAAAATGGAGAAATAACAAGAGAAATAAACCTCTAAAAAGTAATGAATATGGCAACAAGTAAAATGAAAATCAAGAAGGTATGTGAATGGTGTGGCACACCATTCTATGCCCAAAAGCTAACAACACGTTTCTGTTCTCATCGGTGCAATAATCTTGCATACAAAGAAGCGGTACGGCAGAAGAGAATACAAGAAGTAGAAACCAAAGTCCAAACGGTTATCAGTGAACAACCCATATATGATTTCAAGGATAAAGAATATCTATCATTCAAGGAGGTTGCAACTTTATTAGGGCTGAGTAAACAAGCAATCTATAAAATGGTATATGCAGGAAAGCTACAAGCATCCCGCATCAGTAGCAGATTGTCCTTCATCCGTAAAGGAGATATTGAACGAATGCTGGAAGCTCGCCCTTATGAACAACGACAGCCGAAGGACACTATTCCTATCACCAACTTCTACACCACTGCCGAAGTGAAAAAGAAATATCATGTAAACGAGTCATGGATATTCTTGGTGGCTAAGAAGAACAACATACCTCGGACTTTCAATCGTGGTAAGACCTACTGGAGCAAGAAGCACATGGACGCTTACTTTGCCAAGAAAGCCCCAAATCCCGACATTACCGAATGGTATAGTACTCAAGAAATGCAGGAGAAGTTCGGCATGACTTTATCCGCTATCTACACTTTCGTTTCCAAGAATGCCATCCCGAAAAAGAAAGAAGGTATCATGGTGTACTATTCCAAGAAGCATGTCGATATAGCCAAAGGTGTGGCTGCACCCGAAGAACCGCAGTATTATACGGTAGCCGAAGCAATGGAGAAATTCAATCTCACCCGTGACCAGCTCTATCATTATGCGAAGTATCATAATATCCCAAAGGTCAAGAAGGGCAAATACACGCTTATCTCCAAACCAAAATTGGATAAGCTACTTGCAGCCCCAAAGATTGAATAAGTTATTTATCAGTGAATGTTCCCACCATTGAATCACCTTATTCCTTTGCACCAAACAAATGTAAAACTCTAAATATTAAACAGTATGACACACACGTGTACAAAAGTAACAGTTCGTCAGAGAGCGATTCGGAATAATCGCATCTCCTTGTATCTGGATTATTATCCGGCAGTCCGTAACCCTGAGACGATGCAGATGAGCCGTCGGGAATACCTCGGCATTTACATCTATGCTCACCCTAAAAACGAAATGGAACGGGAGTTCAACAACGATATGTTGAACAAGGCAGAGGCTATCCGTTGTATCAGAGTGCAATCGCTCATTAATGAAGAGTTCGGCTTCTTAGATAAGACCAAACAGAAAGCCGATTTCCTTGCCTACTTCAAGAAGATGTGCCGAAGCAAAGACCAGAAATGGACGTTTGTCTATCAGCATTTCTACAACTTCGTCAAAGGGCAATGTACCTTCGGTGAGGTGAATGTGGACTTATGCAAGAAGTTCCGTGAGTACCTGTTGAACGCCAAGCAGCTCAAACATAGCAACCGTCCCATATCCCTTAATTCGGCATCCGGCTACTACTCCACTTTTAGAGGATTGTTGAAGATTGCCTACCGAGACAAATGGTTTCGGGAAAACATCAATGATTACCTTGATAAGATTGAACCGCAAGATGTGAAGAAAGAGTACCTGACACTAAATGAAGTGAAGCAACTTGCCGCCACTCCTTGCGATATCCCCGTTCTGAAAGCCGCCTCTTTGTTTGCTTGTCTGACAGGCTTACGCATCAGCGATATTCTCAATCTTCAATGGGAAGACTTCGCCATTGCTCCCGACCAAGGCTATTGCTTGCGTATCAGAACTCAGAAAACCCAAACGGAAGCGACACTTCCCATCAGCTACGAAGCCTACGAACTATGTGGTACGCCCGACACAGGTAAGGTTTTCAAGGGCTTGAAGCGAAGCATGATTAACTACCCACTTAAAAATTGGCTCAAAAAGGCTGGAATAACGAAGCCAATAACATTTCACGGATTTCGTCATTCCTATGCAGTTATTCAAATCTCTTTAGGTACAGACATTTACACTGTATCAAAGATGCTAACCCACAAGAACGTTTCTACTACTCAAATCTACGCCGATTTGGTAAATGTAAAGAAACGAGAGACAGCCAATAAGATTTCATTAAAATGAATATAACCATGAAACGAGGAATAATAACAAACAACGGACAAGGCATCCATATCTCTGATGGCGAAATATGGATGACTGCTTGTGAGATTGCAGACTTGTTCTATACAACAGTTGGAGCAATCAATTCCCGTATAAAAGCGATATTGAAAACCAACATTTTAAAAGAGTATGAAGTCTGCCAATGTATAAAGTTAGAGAATGGGAATTATGCCGATGTGTATAATCTCAATATGATTATAGCCCTATCCTATCAAGTAGATACAGGACATTCCGCTGCATTCAGAAAATGGCTTATCAATAAAGTAGCCTCCAAGCAGAAGAACATATCACTATTTATTCCAATAAGGTCAGTTAACACTTACAATTGCTGATACCCACAACTTAAAAGTCCGATGTAGGCTAGTCCCATGTCGGACTTTCCTTTGCTATTGTGGCACAGGTAGGTGGCATAGAAAAATGCTACCTACCTGTGCCAAAAGCTGCCACTTCCCGGAAAATGTATCTACACATCTTGCAAATGATATATATTTGCACACAAACGATTAACATATATCATTATGGAGCAGAAAAAGACAGAACATATTACTTTGAATCTGATTGTTTTCGGAACAATCGTCATCATTGGTGTTTTAGCCCGTCAGACCGCAATACACTATGGTTGGGACGAGTTCAGCAGCTACCTTATTTTAGTGGTGTGCTCCATTGTCATAGGAGCAATCTATCTCAATCTACAAATGGTATTCAGGCAACTCCTTTCACCGACAATAGAGAAGTGCTTTATGAGGTTTGAGTGCTACCGCAATAAGGCTGTGGTAGTTGAAACTCCTATAGTACACTCCGTGCTTGTCGAAAGAACCATAAATTCAGAATCCATCATTTCTGAATCTGAACCCGAAATAGAAACTACATCTGACACAACAGAAGAAGTTTCTAATCCGTCGTGTTCCGAACTCAACGAAGACGTGGCAGAACTTTCAAAGGAAGAAGCCACACCTTCTACTATCAATAATATGCCCATCGAAGAATCCAATCAGCCAACAGAATACGAGATATTCCATGCAAACGCTATGGCTGAGAAGGAACGGGTATCGCAAGAAAAATTAGATAAGGTTCTCGCATATACGAAACAAAACTTGGTTCTCTATCTTAGCGAAACTGACCTTAATCGTCTATGTGGATATATTACGGAATACTACTTCTCAGATTCTCTACCCAAAGTTGAGCAGATAAAGGTTGATGCTCAATTAAAAACCATTGACATTATGCACTTTGGTTGGAATATCGGCAAAGCATTCGGTAAACCACGCCTACAAACTGCCACATTTATAAAGAGAGTATTTGCTCATACTCTCCGTGATTCGGAAATATCTACCATTGAGCGCAAAATGTCGCATACGGAATCAGAGTGCAGGATTAAACTGGATAGAAAAATTGCATAGTTGCAATGTCATTAGGCATTATCCATTGCGTCCCAGTAGTCCATATCCATTTTCATGATTTTAAGGACTTTCTCTGTTTGCAATCCCAAGCCATAGTCATAAATGTATTCTGTTAATTGCTGACTATTTATCAGGATAATGGTTGGTGAACCGTTTAGGCTTTCCACATACTCCATCGCACCTTTAGTATAATCAGAAGTGGTGATGAATACTCCTTTCTTGGATGGTGTTCCGGCAACAGCTCCTACAAAACTTTGAACCTCGTTGCGACCTACATTATTGTCCAAGGCATATCGTTTTGCCTGTATGGAAATATGATTGAAGCCTAAAATATCTTCTTTGATAATACCGTCAATACCACCGTCATTAGAAAGTTTCGTTACTATACCAGAGTTTTTGATCTCGCCACCATACCCCATTGCTTGAAGCAGTTTCACGACTAACCTTTCAAATTCTCTCGGCTGCTTGCTTAATATAGTTGTCAGAATTTGAGACTGCACATTCTGCTTTATTCTGTCATAGGAATCAGCCAATTCTTCTTCTGGTGTACGTTCATCATTTTCCACATGGGAAGCGATATTGCTAGCCTCCTTGTTTTTATCTTTCTTTGGAGTTTTCGCATTTACAGCTACTTTGACGAACTCATTTATTTGTTCCTCTGTACATAAAGAAAGCATAGACAAGCCTTTTTCGCTAATCTTATAATCTCCCCTTTGAGGTTTCTCTACAAGACCTGCAATAAAAAGATACGATAAAGCCCACGAAATACGATCTAAGAATATTTCGCCATTACCGGACGGATACCAAGCATTCATTTCCTCCTCTGTCAGTCCAAAATGCTTAGCCAAAGGGATACGTAATTCTTTCGCTCTCATAACAACCCCTGAGCTTAATTCTTTCAATGCCTGTATCCTTATTTCTTCAAATTGCGGTATCATAAACAACAAATTAATATTATAGCTTCAATAGCCATTGGTATTTCGTACCACAAAGGTACTTAAATTCCTTGTAATCACGACTAATCACCATCAAAAAGTTATTCATCAGTTATGTTTTGGTGAATGATTCCACCATTGAAACACCTGTTTCCTTTGCCGTCGAACAATTAAAAACGAGCGATGTATGCAAAAAGAAACTGTAACATTTGATAAGCTGCCCGAAGCGGTAGGTTATCTGACCGAACAGGTCATCGAGTTGAAAAGAATGGTGTCGGAACTTCAACCTCCTGCATCAGACAAGCACGTGTTGGTTGAGATTGAGGATGCTTGCCGTATCGTCAGAAAAGCCAAGCCTACCGTTTATACATTGGTACGCAAAGGGCTGCTTCCTGCCTATAAGAAAGGTAAGAAACTCTATTTCTACGAAGACGAACTTCTGGCTTGGATTGAAAACGGACGAAAAAAGACTTCCGAGCAAACATACGAAGAGATGCTTGCCAATATGCAAAGCAATGTTCGTCATAAGCCCAAATCATCTGTGAAACTTTAATGGATGTGGTTATGGATACATATTCTATTAATCCGGCATCCATCATTGACGAAGCGGTTGATTTAAGTATGCGATTGGCTGGTACTGATTTTCCAGTCAGCATATTCCCGACAAGAATCCAACGCATCATCAGTGAGGTTCACGAATGCCATAACTACCCTACCGACTACATTGCCGCAGCTATCCTGACGGCAATAGCAGTCGGCATAGGTAACACGCATCTTGCCCAAATCAAACAAGGTTGGGTAGAAAGTCCAATCCTGTATATGGCATTGATTGGACGACCGGGAGCAAACAAAAGCCACCCGCTTAGCTTTGCCATGAAACCATTTCTGGATTATGACTATCAGCAGAATCAAGTATTTGAAAAGGCTCTTGCCAAATATGATGAACTGATGAGCATGAGTCGCAAAGAACGAACGGAAAGCGGTGAAGTGCAATTTCCACAGGAACCAATTCGTAAACGCTTTTTGATTTCAGATGTAACGCCTGAGGGATTAAGCCTCATTCATGCGCAGAACAAACGTGGTTTATGCTTATGGGCTGACGAGTTATCCGCTTGGTTCAAGAACTTCAACCGTTACAACAACGGTTCGGAAGAACAGTTTTGGTTGTCGGTATTCAGTGCCAAAACCACTATATCCGACCGCAAGAATGCCAAGAGTTCCATCTTCATCAAGCGACCGTACATCTCAGTTATCGGCACTATCCAAAAGAAGATTATCAGTGAACTGGCTAAGGGCGAACGTTCCAGTAATGGATTCATTGACCGCATTCTGTTTGTGATGCCCAATCTGCAACAGAAGGCACGTTGGAATGACAAGGAGCTGCCGGAGAACATCGAACAAGAATGGAGTGCCATTATTGATAAGCTGATACAACAAGAGTATACCCTCAATGAGTTTGGAGAGATAGAACCGCAAATTCTTCTCTTCACGGAGGATGCCAAAAGACGGCTTTATGAATGGCAGCATCACTTCTCAGAGTTGTGCGACCGAGAGACAAACGATACTATTGTGAGTATCTATTGCAAATTGGAGATATACATCATCCGTTTCTGTTTGATTATCCAATTAGCACGATGGACTTGTGGAGAGTGTGATAAAGCCTATATCGATCTGTTGACGGTGGAACGAGCCATTAAACTGACGGAGTATTTCAAGGAATCCGCATTGAACGTTCAAAACATACTCAATGAAAATGCACTCAACAGCCAACAACAAGCGATAGTCAATCTACTGCCTCCATCCTTTACAACTGCCCAAGCTATACAAATAGCCGAGCAGAACGGAATGAAGGAACGGACATTTCAACGCTTTCTTAATGACAACATCGGGACTTTGTTCCGCAAAGAGAGACATGGAGAATATTCAAAGATTAACCCGTGACATTTTTGTCGGTTTTGACACTTTCCAAGCGAAAACGACAATAACGACAAAAGTGACACAACAAAAAAGAAACATACAATGAGTACACATAGATTCATATTAGAACCCTACAAAGGTGTCAGCACTCGGCATACCTGCCCAAACTGCCACCGTAAAAGATGTTTTTCCAAGTACATTGATACGGAAAAGCGAATCCAGTTCCCGGATTACGTTGGGCGTTGCGACCACGAACAGAAATGCGGTTATCACTTCACGCCCCGTGATTACTTTGAACGGAATCCGTCTGAAAAGAAAAAGTTGTCCGAAGATAATTTTCGGAGCTATACGCCTATAAAAGAAGTCGAGCCGAAAGCCACTTCCTACATTGATTTGGACATAGTCAATCAGTCGTTGCAACGCTATCCAGACAACAAACTGTTTCAATTCTTATCGGCTCAATTCGGAGAAGCAGAGACATTGAAACTGATGGCGAAATACAAAGTCGGTACTTCCAAGCATTGGGACGGTGCAACCGTATTTTGGCAAATAGATTATCAGAACAGAGTACGCACAGGTAAAATAATGCTTTACAATCCGACAACTGGCAAACGGATAAAAGAGCCGTACAATCATGTCACATGGGTACACTCCGTACTGCATAAAGAAGACTATAATTTGAAGCAATGTTTCTTCGGTGAGCATCTGCTTCCAGAGTACAAATGTTCGATTATTTGGAAGTCAACGCTACCGAAGACGAACGCAAAGAGGGATATGACATAGCCGATTATCTGCTTAAAGTGAAGCCTGATGAAGCCATCCTTCAACAAATGATAAGGAAGAATCCTGTCTTGAAAACACTGATAAATACATTCGATTTGAAGCTCATCAGCGTACAACAAGGCACTCCACAACCGAAGGTTTCACCACCCAAGAAACGAGGATTCAGACTTTGAATTCAGGGAGAGGAATCGAGACTTTTTTACTGTAGCAAGTTAATGTCGGTGTATTACATTCCTCGACCACTTACTCCTCAAAAAGTCTGAGGAGGCGGCTCCCGATGGTCACACATTATTCACTAAAAACAGATTCAAATGGAAAAGAAATATACAGTAACACTCCGTCTGTCATATCAGCAATACGCATGGCTTGGTGCGCTTTGCAGACGGAGCAAGCAGACTCAAAGCGAAGTGATCCGTTCGCTCATCGAAAACGGTTCGGTACGTGAACGAATCACGCAAGAGCATATCCACATCATCCGTCAACTGATTGGCGAAAGTACCAATCTTAACCAGTTGGCAAGACAGGCAAACACCTACGGTTTCTTCGCCGTAGCGGACAGATGCAAGGAAATGGCTCAGCACATTAACCTACTTATAAAATGTTTGAAAGATGATAGGTAAACAGACTAAAGGGACATCATTCGGTGGTTGTGTTAGCTATGTTCTCAAAGAGGAGAAATCCAAATTGCTGGAAGCAGTTGGAGTAGAAGGTACACCCGAACAGATGGCGGAGCAATTTGAGTTACAATCGCTGCTCAATGATAAGGTAAAGAATATTGTCGGACATACTTCGCTCAACTTCTCACCGGAAGATAACGAACGCTTGAAACATGATGATGAACTGATGTTGCAAATTGCCCATGACTATATGAAGTTGATGGGCATCGAAAACACGCAGTACATCATTGCCCGGCACATCGACCGTGAACATCCACATTGCCACATCGTCTTTAATCGAGTGGACAATGACGGCAAAACAATTAGCGACAAGAATGACTTTCGCAGGAATGAGAAAGTTTGCAAAATGTTGACTGCCAAATATCGCTTGCATTTTGCCAATGGTAAAGACCATATCAAGGAGGAACGATTGCGCCCTTATGACCGAGCAAAATATGAGATATACAAAGCGTTGAAAGAGGAACTGTCCCAAGTACAAAATTGGGCTGACTTAAAGGATGCACTTGCCGACCGAGACATTGATATGAAATTCAAGGTCAGCCGAACTACACGGGAAATACAGGGTGTAAAATTTGAGTACAACGGTTTTTCTTTCTCCGGTTCTAAGATTAGCCGAGAGTTCAGCTACTTGAATATCGACAACCGACTGGAAGAGAATGCTTGTGCATCCTTGTTTGAATCACCCAAACAGGAATCCAGACATAAGGAAGATAATGTACAACAAAGCGTTTCCCATTCCGATGATGGCTCAAGCATCAGTCTCGGCTTGCTAAACGGCAACTCATCCTACGATGCCACTGCCGCAGAAGAAGCCGAGTTCAATCGGCTGATGAAAAAGAAAAAGGCTAAGCGTAAGCGAGGCTTTCATTTATAATCCACTTATTATTAGCACTTTAAATTCAATTATTTATGGAAGATTTGATTCTTGATTTCAATCTCTACTTGTGTGAGAAGTTCGGCTACAGAAACAGTTGTAGCGTGATGCAAAATGCCAATGGCTTTTGTGTGAACATCAATGAACGTGATCTGGACTGCTACATCCGCTTCTGGGAGTATAGTTGTGGAAGAGGCAATTTCCCCGACTGGTCTATCATCATTGTGCGCAGTAACTTCAAGAAGAACCAAGAAGAAAGCCTGAAAGATTTGGCTCGCTTCTTCAAGGAGTACATGCCACGCTACGGTTACAAATACCTCTGTACCGAAGGTGATAACTACAAGTATTATCAGACACTCGGTTTAAAGCTCATCTATCGAGGAATCTTTGACCAGAACAATTATGGATTGCCGATGAAGAACTTAAATGTCTGACACATCGTTTAGAATTGAGGAGGGGACTTTTCCTCTCCTTTTCTTATATACCGATAAATCAGAATTTAGAAGCAATGGCAAAGCAACTCTACGACTACTGGTTTGTACAATTTGACTACCCAGATGAAAACGGAAAGCCGTATAAAAGTTCCGGTGGCAAGATGGTATGGAACGAAAAACTAAAAAGAGAGATTCCGGAAGGATGGAAAGATATTACGCTTAATGCCTTTATAGATAAAAATAAAGGCGGAGATTGGGGATATGATACACCCAAGGATGGGACAATAAAAGTAGGTTGTGTCCGTGGAGCTGATATAATTAAACTGAATGATGTACCTACAAGACATATTACATCGAAACATTCTGATCGACTTTTAGAAGATGGAGATATTGTGATTGAAATTTCCGGTGGTAGTCCAGTACAAGCAACGGGTAGAGTTGCATTGATAACAAAAGGAGTAATCGAAAGAAATGAAGGAGCCTTAGTGTGCTCTAATTTTTGTCAGTCATTTAGTATGAAGAAACGAACGTATTCTGAGTATTTTTACTACCTATGGCGAAACCTCTATGATAATGATAACATGTTTAATTTTGAAGGTAAAACCTCTGGTATTAAAAACTTTCAGACAGATGTATTCTTAGCAAATCATTGGTTTGAAGCTCAAGAACAGCTCATTGAAAAATTTCATGTTATTGTTTCGCAATATCATTTAATGATTGATCAAAATATAAGTAAGAATAACATTTTAATTAAGCAGCGAGACGAACTTCTACCGCTCTTAATGAACGGTCAGGTGACGGTAAATTCTGATTTATCGCACGATTAAGTTCTATTTTGCGGTCTATTAAAGCAAGAATAGATACTAATTTATTCTGTTCATCCTTAGTAGGAGGCATTATTAACTTCAACTTTTTTAGTGCTGCTTGCGAAAGATTATCTCTTGCAGAGCCACTGCTAAGACCGACAAGATGATCATAAAGCGTATCAATACTATATTTAAGGAATGTAGAACTATAGTCTTTGTTTGGAAGAATCGCACAAATAGCTTGATTTGTACACGCTTCCATTTTAAGCAAAGATGCCTTACCTGCTGTAGCACCATACATTGCTACAAGCACCGTATCAATAGGGTATATCTCAGTACTTGAATTTTCAAATCCAGCCTGTGATATAAAATTTGTTGTGTCATAAATATACGGACTTGCTAATTCGCCGCTATTAATCCAAGGAATAGTACCGTTTTCATAATAGCTTGCTTCCGTGGACAATGGTGTAGCACCAGAGGATGTGTTAAAAGCATCTGCAAGTGTTATCTCTTTCCAACCTTGTGGTGTAATCCTTCTCTTTTTATATTTTTTCAATTCCATTTACTGCATTGCTTTATGAATATAATCTTGAATCAAAGATAGATTGACCTCTATCTCTTTGCGCTTCATCAATAGCTGATTAAGATGTGCTTTTTGCTGCGCTTTTTCTTGTTCGGCTATGATATGGTCAATTCTTGCTCCGCCAACAAAAGGATATATGGTATCGACTTCCATTTGCGTCTCTTCAATTTTGTTGTCTAATTCTACAAGTTGCTGTTGGTATTTTCGCTGTGCTTCTACGATGGCCAAATTATTTGCCGCAACAAACACATCAAGCAGATGGCGAATAGCATTAATCTGTTCCTGCGCATCTTTCGATGAGTTATTAGCAACTCTTAATGCAACAATTACAGCAATCACACTAATTATAGGACTTAACAGTGTAGCCCATTGGATTAACTCATCAGTCATTGCTCTTCATCTCTTCATTTATCCAACATCCCCCTAACTTCTTTATCGAAGTCAGAATCAATCCGTTGGGTTTTATTGAAAATATCGTATTCGCTTTCTGCCTTTGTCTTGGCTTGTGCCGCAGATATTCGTCCTTTATCCGGCAATATCTGATATTTGCGGAAGGTCAAGAACTCGTTGACACTGGCAGCAAACTGCTCCATATTGAACGTGTTTTCACGCTCTATAAGGTCTTCTATATAGTCGAAATATCCTGTTACTGCACGTTCCAACCGACGAATTTCATTTTCCTGCAAATAGTTCTTGGCTATTGACACATCCGATTTCAAGATACGCCCATCGGGAGCATTCTTCCATGTAGTCAGCCCCATGTGTTCTTTGGTATGGTCTACCTTAGTGTAGATGATTTCAGCAGCGGTTTGCCCGGTAATGGCATAGTGAAATCGGTTCTGTATCATGGCATAGAAATCGTGTGTGGTAGGCGAGTTCTTGTCATAATCAATACTGCACTCTGCATAGATGTCGGTAATCTGTTGCCAAATACGCCGTTCACTGGTACGGATGGAACGTACTCTTTCAAGCAATTCACGGAAATAGTCTTTTCCGAATACTGCCGTTCCCTGTTTTAAGCGTTCATCGTCAAGCACAAAGCCTTTCTTGATATACTCATTAAGAATCTTGGTAGCCCACTGACGGAACTTGGTAGCTTTTGGAGAAGATACACGATAGCCAACAGCAATAATCATATCAAGATTATAGAAATCAACCAACTCTTCAACCTCACCTCGTATGCCTCGATTTACGACGGTTGCAATTTTTGCAACTGTCGTGTCTTGCTGTAATTCTTCCTCTTTAAATATATTGGCTATGTGGCGGCTAATACCCGATTTGTTAATACCGAAAAGCTCTGCCATAGCCTTTTGCGTACACCAAATGGTTTCGTCTTTTATAACCACCTGTACTCTTCCCTCTTTATCGGGAAGATTGTATAACAAAAACTGTATTTCGTTACTCATTGTTTCCTACATTTGCGTTGAACCGCAAAGCATCCAACTGATTCATAATTTCCTCTTCCAAACGATGACTTTCTTTGAATTGTTCGGTAAGCGTTTGCTTATAATTCGCCATACGTACATTAAACTCCTCTTCGGTTATATCTACGTAGCCTATTTTGATGTCGAAATATTGTCCGGCAGAAAGAGAATATCCTTTTTCCTTTATCTCATCGTAAGAAACAGCCACAGAAAAATCCTCCACTGCCTCCTTGCGCTGGAATGTGCCGACAATCTTTTCTATCTCGTCATCGTTCAGACGCACCTTTTTCAATCCGTTAGCATCTTTGTATTCCTCGCCCAATTTGCTGGCATCAATCAAGATTACTTTGTCAGTGGTTGCAGACTTATCAAAGAACAGCACACTGACATTCGTACCTGTATTGGCAAACACGTTGCTTGGCATGGAAACACAGCCGAACACTACTTTGTCATCTACAATTTTATGAAGAATTTTGTTCTCAATACCACTTTTAGCTGTGATAAAACCTGTCGGAATGACAATTGCACCCTTGCCTGTCTTTTTCAGTGAATTGATAACGTGCTGAATGAAACAGGTATATATAGCCATTGACTCTTTCTTTTTGGCGGGTACATTTGGGACTCCAGCCCAAAAACGGGCTGGCATGGCGGCTATCTTCTCGCGAGTGTCCGAGAAGTCCATCTTGAAAGGAGGATTGCTCACCACGAAATCAAACTGGCGCAACTGCTGCCCGTCATCACTTTTATGATAAGGGCTTACAAGCGTGTCACCTTGAATAGCATTATCAAGCGAAGACACAAGTCCGTTAAGCAGCAGATTAAGTTTCAACATTTTGTTGCTTCGCTGGGAAATATCTTGCGAAAAGATGGTACAGCGTTCTTCTCCTATTTGATGACTAAGTGCCATCAGAAGCGTACCTGTTCCTGCCGAGGGGTCATAACATTCCATACTATGCAAATCAGCATTATCCCCCACTAACAGACGAGCCATAATCGTTGCTATGGCATGAGGCGTATAATACTCCGCATATTTTCCACCTCCAGCGGTATTATAATCCTTAATCAAATACTCAAAGATGCTGGAGAAGAAATCGTAATTCTGTGCAAACGCTTCTTCAAAGGAGAAATTCACGAGTTTATCCACCAGAGCACGGGCGAATGGCGCACGTTGTGCCGAATCGGTCACAAACGGTGTCAATGCCTCGAACAATGGAATCTTCGTGTTGGCTGTGGTCTGCGTGGAAAATATATCTGCATTTTGTTCCGCTATATCTGTCATAGTGGAATCGAAGATAGTATCAAAATCCCCTTTTCCCTGTTGATTCCAAAGATTGGCTATCAGATGATAAGGTTCAAGCATCGGAACATCTGGAGAGATGGCACTCTGAATAAGCATACGTTCATCATCAGAAAGATTCTCGTATGCTGTTTCCCATTTTACATCCCCGGTCAGTTTCTTGGCAATCTCACTTTTCGCATTTTTTAATTCATAACCGAATTTGTCATTCAGGAACTTATAGAGAAATACCTGAGTGATAATCTTATATTCGTTACCATCGTTTCCCATACCGTATGATTGGCAAGTGGCTTTAAGACCATCGATGAGCTTTAATGTTTTTTCTTTAATATCTGACATAATCTTTATGCAATGCCGTAAGTGGCGTTATATTGGTTGATATACTGTTGTGAAATACGTGTTTGGATAAACTTGTAATCGTCCATTTCCGGTTTAATCTGGGGGAAATGATACAAGCATCCATTGATAAGAGCCATCACTGTACGATTAAAATAAGCATCCTTTTTTAGAATATCATTACGATCATATACTTTGGCATCCACATCTTCTTTTATGATATTGAGAATGGCTGCAATCTCTTCGTCAAGAAAAGAAAACATCGGCTTTTCTCCTTTCTCCTCCCTCTGTTTGTTTACTTCTCGTATGCGTTTGTGTACACGGGCAAATTTTTCATCGCCCTTATACTTTTTCATTAATGCATTATTCCGCTTTTGTAGGTCTTGCAGACGAACTATAATTTCATCCAATGCTTGGGTTTCCTCATTAAACTTAGCAATGGAATCAATTACAAATCCGTGTTCTTTAAACCGCTCCATAAAAGCATCGCGCAACGAAATAAACTCTGGATCGTCTTGGTCGAAATTCTGCGTAAATGAAGTAATGGTTCGCTGCCATTTCTCTTTAAGTTCTATTCCTCCTGATATAAGGTGCATTTCTTCTTGCCCTATTTTGGAGAAAGTAAACTCTATATCCATCATCGCCTCATTGATTAGTGTTTTTGTTTCTTCTCCTACGCTAAACGCTTCTTTTTGATTGATGATGCCAATACGCCTTTGTACTTCGGATAGCAGTTGTGGCAGTTTGGTAATTTCAAGTTTGGCGAATTGCTCTTTCATTTCCTCATCGCCAAAAGTACGCACGATATTAGCCATGTTCTTAGCTGCCTCTAACGCCTGCTTCAAGTCAAGCAGCACAGCCTTATCTTCTTCCGTTGAAATTTCAGAAGAAAACTCCTCTGCATTGTCATAGGAATAATCAAACAGAGTCTGACGCACCAACTTCATTTGCTTCAAAATCTCTTCTTTATCCTCTATGACCTGAGTAAATGTATCGGTAACAGATTCTTCTCCTGTTTCATCCACACCGTTAAAACGGTTCAACTCCTGCAAATACGCTTCGTTTGTTTCCTGAAAATTACGCTTAATATCGGCAAAGTCAATGACAAAACCGTAACGCATTCCCGGATAAGGACGGTTTACACGAGTAATTGCTTGAAGCAAATTATGGTCTTTCAATTTACGACCAAAGTATAGACGCTTCAAACGAGGTGCATCAAAACCAGTCAAAAGCATATTGAAGACAATGAGAATATCCACTGTCATATTCTTCTTGAAGTCCTTGACAATTTGCTTTCTCGTTTCTTTGTCATCCGTATCATGAAGAATGATTCCGGCTTTCAGTGGTCTATACTTTGATTTGTAATCCACCTCCGGCTCACCCACAACAAACGAACCATCAGGAAGTTTAATCTTGATGGGCTTCGGTTGATATTTTTGCCATTCCTCTTGGAACACATCATAAAGTCGCCGTGCCTGCTCGCTGGTTTCACAGATCACCATACCTCCTAAAGTATCATCCCCTTGTATTTTTCGGAATTCTTTCAAATCCGTCATGATATAACGAGCCAACTCGTTTACATAACTTGGATGCTCTATGATTTCCGATTTGCGGATGTCTTTTTTCTGTACTAATGTTTCTAATTTGTCGTACACATCCGAAAGACGTTCCTTATAGGATGTTTCAATATCTTCACGAATAATTTTCAGCGTATAACCATCTGCAATGGATTTATCGTAATAATAAGTATGCAGATAGTTTCCGAACACTTTACAACTAGCACGTTCTTCCTTCAATAGCGGAGTACCAGTAAGAGCAATTTTTATTGCATCAGTATCCGCATCAAACAGATTAGCAAGGAAACAGCCACCGGGTTTATACCCACGATGTGCCTCGTCAAGAATAAAAATACGCTGAAGGTTGGTTGCATAGTCGTTGATGCGAACTTTTTCCTTATCCTCCGCAAAGCGCTGTATATTCACTACTGTAATTTCAGCCTGACCACTTACTCCCTGTTGTGCTTGATTACTACGGAATTGTGCCATCAATTCAGCTCTTGAATTGGCAGTTGAAACCACCAATCCACGAGCTTCAAACTCTTGTGTAGCTTGTTCCAATAAATCAAGGCGGTCAACTATGAAATAGAATTTAGCCACCTTGTTCTGTTTAGAATAGAAATCGTTGAGAATATAGACCAAGTAATAAGACAGGGCTGTTTTTCCACTACCTTGAGTATGCCATACCACACCAGATTTTACACCCTCGGCCAGTTTCTTGCGAATAGCCAATGATGCAAACAATTGTTGGTAACGCATAATATGTTTTTGGTCGGTAGATTCAATCTTTCCATCTACCTCTCGTTCCATTCTAACGTATGCTATACCATATTTAATAATATACAGCAAACGCTCTGGCGAACACATGGAAGTCAGTATTCTATTAGTAGGCGTATTGAAATCAAGATTGGTTTGATATTCCGGACTTGTATGAATGACTTGGCAATTATAATCTGATAATATCTGCTTTTCCGCAGCCTTGTCAATGTCCTTATACGGATAATCATGATGGAAAGGTGCAATCTTTTGTGCAGACAGATTTTCTTCACGAAAACAGTTAAAGGGAGAATATGAGCGTGCTCCAGTACAATAGAAAGCCCCTTGTATGGGTACAATGCCACCAAGTGCATCATATTCCATATTGTTGCTGAATATCATCAACTGCGTGATATTGATGAAACGGCGGAACTTCTTATTTGGAAAACGTTCTTTGTTCATTCGTGTACTCTCCGCCAACATTCCTCCATGATTGTTAGGCTTCTTCACTTCTACAAAGCAAAGAGGCAAGCCATTCACAAACAAAGTAATGTCGGGTCGAAACTCATCTTGTCCGTTCTTACAAGTAAATTCGGCTGTAAAATGGAAGGTGTTGTTTCCGATATTGTCGAAGTCAATCAACTTTACAGGAGATACAGCTTTCAGACGGTTATAAAACCCACGACCGAGGTCATCATCATTCAGTTCCTTACGAATATCTTTCAAGACTTGAAGATACTCGCCCTCATGCTCAGGATTCAGTCTTTTGAACTGCTGCTCAAAAATTGGCAATAGAATATTCGTATCACCGTCATAGACAGTGCCACTCTTATCTTCGCTCAGCTTACCGAAGTAAGTATATCCTATTCGGGTAAGATGAACCATTGCAGGCATCTGTACCCGTGTAGCTTCCGAGAATTGCTTCATGTCACCTATCCTTTTTATCGGTTATCAAATCCTTTAAATCCACTTGTAGTATCTCTGCTATCTGTTGTAGGGTCTCCAAATTTGGCTGAATCCGATTACAAGCATAGGCATTTACCATACTAAAACTCTTATCAAGTTTCTTCGCCAACCATGTTTGAGAAATACCTTTTTCCAAAAGGACAGCCTTTATTCTATTCAGTTTCATTCTTTGATATGATTTTATAGTGCAAATATAGCGAATTATATTCGATAATCGGGATTATTTTTGTACTTTTGTAAGTTAAAAGATAGTTAGATTATGTGGTCAGATATAGAAACACCTAAAGATTTATTAGGGTATTCAATACACGCTTCATTGCTTAAGGATGTTGTAACCAATCCCAAGAACTTACCAATTACGGTTGGTTTATACGGTGATTGGGGGTCGGGGAAATCAAGCATTCTAAAGATTCTTCAAAACCAACTGGAGGAAGATGATAATACTGTTGTTATTTATTTTGATGGATGGGCTTTTGAAAGTTTTGACGATGCAAAGATGGCTCTTATTCAGGGTATAGTGGATGCTTTGGAAAGTAATGAGAAATTTTTGGCAAAAGTCAAAGACGAGGCTAAAGGTGCTCTTGATGCTGTAACAGAAGCTTTTGCAAAACTTAAAAAATCTATTAATTGGATGCGTATGTTGAAGTTTACTACAAAAGCCGCAATTCCTGTGGCTTCTGCAGTAATGACTGGAGGTGCATCTATTATACCAACTTTAATCTCTGCATTTCAAGAAAACAAAGAACATCTTGCTAATCTTTTAACGGGAGATAAGGCAGAAGAATTTCTTCAGAATGCAATAAACTTAGAAGATAACGAAAAGAAATACAAAGCCGTCAGGGAGTTTCGTACAGACTTTGAAACATTGATAAATAAAAGCAAACAAGGGCGTATAGTCATCTTGATTGATGACCTTGATCGATGTTTACCTCGACATATCATTGACAACTTAGAAGCTATCAAGTTATTCCTAAATGTACCAAAGACTGCCTTTGTTATAGCAGCAGACCAATATATTGTATCTAATGCTATTAAGAGCGAATATAAAACACTTATAGAAGCATCTAAAGAAGATATGGCTCATGATAATCTCGGAGAAGCATATATGGAGAAGTTTATACAGTTGCCATATACTTTGCCCAAACTTAGCCCCAAAGAAGTTGAAACATATGTAACACTGTTGTTTTGCCAATCAGCTCTTGAAGAAAATGATTTCTTAAAAGTACAAAACGACTTTGCCTCATTTGTGAGTAAAAATAAATTTGATAAGTATGGTTGGGACAATATTAAAAATGTTCTTTCAGTTGACGACACTCAAGATTTATCGTCAACAATAGGTTTCGTTTCTCATTTTTCTTCAATAATCGGCAATTCCCTTAGGTGGAATCCACGTTTAATAAAAAGGTTTTTAAATGCCTTTGAAGTAAGATTTAGTCTTCTTTCTAAATCGGGACTCAATAATGAAAAGAATCGTTTTGCTCTTCTCAAACTGATGCTTATAGAGAAAAATTCATTAGATCGTTTTAATCAACTAAATTCTTGGGCTATGTCAAGTCACGATACCCCAAAAGAGATTTTGGAACTTGAAGCAATAATTGATGCCGGCAATAAAGATTTTGGAGAATATAAGGAATGGAATTCTTTAGAACTAAAACAAATATTCGCATCAGAACCGAAATTCAGTCAAGTCGATATGCGTGAATTGTTTTGGGTCTCTCGCGATAATTTAGTCGATCAGATGAGTGGTATTGCTTTAATTTCACCGCTTATAAAAAGTATATTTAATAGAGCTTATAATGCAAGTTCTGACACCATAAGGAAAAATATATGTAATACGGAAATCTCAGGATTGTCGCCTGAAGGTATAAAAGATATTATCACTCTGTTAGACGCAAAATTACTAACATCAGTGACTGATAAAAATGCATATGGGGTTTATTACTATTGTATATTGAATAATATAGTAGGAACGTATGATAGTTTTCTAGAAATACTTTCCAGAATAGATACTAGCAAAATACCCTTTTCATTAGGAAGTAAATTCAAAGATATCTTAGAGAGACACGGAAATGACAAAAAGTTAATGACACTTATCGAGCGAAATAATCGATTGATGAATTCAATTAAAAGTTAATTATGGGAACATCTCATAGACATAAATTAGGGGTTGTTGGACAACCTAATTGGGGAAGTGTATCTTCTTCAATAACAGGACTTGCCAATGGAGTTGCTGAATCGGATATGCTTGACAACAACCCACCTGCTAATATGACTTCTCGACAAAAGTCAAAAAGGCAGAGCATAATCGGTGCACGAATTAATAAGAACTACCATCACGCTGTTAGAAATTTACTTCGAGCATCAGGAGGAAGGGCAAAGGTTAGTAATGGCCAATCTCGTGCATTTGGATATGCCGGTATTGTAGTAGCTGGGGGACTAGTTGGCACATTTCAAGAAATTACAAATAACGGATTGATACCATGGCTTCAACGAAATGGAATTTCTTCTTTGGAAGGGATGTCATGTCGAGATATACTTGATATCATTAGAAAATACATAGACAATGGTGTAACGGGACTAGATGATACTGCTGCAAAAGAAGCGTTAGAACATGTAATGGATCTTCTAGAGAGTCGTATAGGAGACGATCCCTTAAACTTTGAGAAAATCATGAACAATCTTGTCGGATCAGATGAGATTAAAAATTTACTTGATGAATTCTTTGGAGTTTACATCTACAGCTTTCTTTCCCAAAGTTTTGCCGAAAAACTTGAACATGAAAAGGGAACTGAAACCATGTATGCAACTATGTTAGAAATTAAAGAGCAAATTATAGATGACATTAAAACCGGGAAAAATGGTCGCTCTGTAGCTACTGTGGATTGGAATTCAGAAGATGGCAAAAATTTTATTAAGAGTGAATTTGATAGAATACTTTTTATATTAGCAGGCAATGAAGATTAAAATTACATCATATAAGATCAACAAACTTTCTAAAAAAGATAGAAGATTGATAATTGGCATAGATATTACGTTGCCAAATGGGAATAATAAAAGGACTTCTGCCATCATTCAGTTGCATCCATTAGCTTATTTTCTTGGCAAGGTTCCTAATATTTCTTTTAGTCTGTTGTATATTTCTGCGATAGTTTATGCTATTGACAGAAGTGTTGAACGTGAACGTTACTCTGTCGATGGATGGTCACGAGAATTTGACGTGGAAATCTGTATTCCAGAGTATGAATCTTTTGTGCAACATAGCGAGCTTATCAATAAGATGCTATCGTTCTTGACGGGAGACTTCTGGAATTGCAGCTTTGTTGGATCGGCATCTATCCCACCAATAAAATATATACAAAGTACATATTTTGATGGCATAACAGGAGTGTCTCTATTTTCAGGAGGGCTGGATTCATTAATTGGAGCTATTGACTATATGACTAATAATCCAAGTGGTAAAATTTTCTTTGCATCGCACTATGATAGTTACATGACCGGTCCTAAAAGCGACCAAGAAAAAATTAATTTGCGATTTAGGGAAAAATTTGCAGGAAGATATATACATTTGCCTGCAGTTTTAATAGAACCTGGTATTTCCGAAGAAACGTCTTGCCGCTCTAGATCATTAATGTTTATAGCGATAGCACAAATAATAGCTTCCTATGCTCAATGCGACATAACTATTCCTGAAAATGGTTCCGTTTCATTAAACTTTCCACTATCTCCTTCTAGAAGAGCATCTTGCAGCACAAGGACAACACATCCAATCTTTCTCAAACAGTTACAGAAGTTAATCCATAATCTTGGACTACAACCTGGCTTGATTAATCCCTATGAAAAAATGACAAAAGGAGAAATGGTACAAAATTGTTCTGACAAAGATTATTTATTGCAAATAGTAACAGATTCAAACTCATGTGGAAAACGTAATATGCATCAACATATGTACGACAATAGGCAAGCTACCCATTGCGGACATTGCATGCCATGCATGTATAGAAAAGCCTCTTTAATTGGAGAGATAGACAATACAACATATGGTAATCGCTTCATTACACTATTTAATAAGAAGGGAGATAAGGTTTCTCAAGATTTCTACGCAATGTTGGACTTTTTAAAAAAAGAGTTTACACAAAGTGAAATTAAACGCGAATTACGCATTGCTGGTATGACAGATTTTTTAGACATTGATGAATATGTTGATTTGGTTGTCAGAACACGAGCTGAGTTAATGAGAATGTTACAAGCAGACAACAATCCTGCTATTAACCATTATATGGGCTGGATATGATAATAGATACGCATTGCCACTTTGATATGATGCAAAATCCTGAGCAGTACATACAAAGTACAGAAAACAAAGGTGATATAATCATAGGAATGACTAATCTGCCAAGTCATTTCCAAATGGGTTATGCTCATGTTCGAAATTTCCGGCATATAAGATTGGCGTTGGGTTTTCATCCTCAATTAGCGGCAGAATCAAGTCATGAATTAGTTTCATTTGACAAACAAGTTAATAAAACATCATATATTGGTGAAATCGGTTTAGACTTTTCAAAAGACTTTGTTGATTCAAAGGAAAAACAAATATATGTTTTTCGGTATGTGTTAAGTCTTATAAAAGGTAAGAATAAGATAGTGAGTGTCCACTCGCGTAAAGCAGAAGAAGAGGTTTTTGAACTATTACAGGAATATGGAATAAAGAATGTAATATTTCATTGGTACAGTGGTCCTTTAGGTTTAATTGATAAGATAATAAATGCAGGTTACTATTTTTCAATCAATGAAGCAATGACAACATCTATTTCTGGTAGAAAAATTATAAGCAAAATTCCTCAAAATCGAATATTAACAGAAACAGACGCACCTTTTAATAAACATTCAAATATTCTCAATGCAATTTCAAATATTGGATTGACAGAAGATCTTATTTACTCAAATTTTCTAAAACTAATAAATGCTATAGTATAACTACTACGATAAAGTCATGAAATCAACACGAATATTTTTGCTAAAAGGAAAAGAAAGCATGATTGACCATGTAAAGAGTATCCAGACACTGGGATGTGCTTACTGGAAAAAGGCTCGTAACAAAAATCTACAAGCTGGAGATATATGTTATCTTTACCTCATAGGTAAAGGTCATTATCAAATACGCTTTCGTCTTGAAGTGGTTGATATTAGTTGTGCTCGTGAAGACAGCTCCTGTTGGATTACTCCATTCAAGGCAGATAACGACTGTTATAAACTCATTCCAACAGCAGCAATGTATATGGGAGATGAATTATCATTAGACACCCTTGAAAAAATAGGTATCAATCGTCACTCACAATTCAAAGAACTTAATGAATATCAGGAAGATTATTTAAGGAAATATTTTGAATGATTTCATGCGAATAGCATTTAACAAAACATTATATGAACGTATTTGAAAAATACCTAGTAACATTAACTATCGAATTGCACTGTTAAAAAACAATGGAATTAGTCATCAAAAAGATGAGTCATAACGGCATATTCTCACTATCTTTTCCTGAAGCCAAGACAATTATTGTTTCCGGTGATATTCACGGAGACTTTAATCAGTTGGTGTTCAAACTCTGCATCCAATATCAGCTTACGGACACTTTACTAATTGTAGCCGGGGATTGTGGCTTTGGCTTCGAAAAGAAAGAGTACTATGAACAGATGGTTAGACGAAATGTCAAGCGAATGAACCAAGCCAACAATTGGATTGTGTTTGTGCGAGGTAATCATGATAATCCTGCTTATTTCGATGGCTCAATATTCAACTTCAAACGCTTCATTGCTGTTCCCGATTATGCCATTCTACAGGCTTGCAATCATACCATCCTTTGTGTGGGTGGAGCTATCTCTATTGACCGTGTCTATCGTATAAATGAATGGAATAAACGCAAATACCGTATTCACTCAAATGAGCCGCAAGAATATGATATTTCTCGCAATTTATATTGGCAGAACGAAGCTCCTGTTTACAACTCGGATATGATGAATGCCATTCATACCAGCTTCCTGATTGATACAGTTGTCACACATACTGCACCTTCACATTGCGAACTATTCTCAAAAAGCAACCTTGGCCAATGGACTATAAACGATCCTTCATTGATTGAGGATATACAATTTGAACGAAAAACGATGGATATGCTTCTGCATCATCTTAAAACCGACAGTCATCCTGTAAGCCATTGGTATTATGGTCATTTTCATCAAAGTTGGCATTCTGCTATTGATGGAATATTATATCAGATGCTGATATTATGGAGTTCAGTCAAATATATTGATTTATACCATTTCGTGTATAATATTGATACAATAAGCAGGATTATACCCGATAGGTTATAATAATTGCTGCCTGAATACAAGTATTCCTGTTAGGGCATACAAACATCTTTCATAGTGGACAAACGGAAGCAATTACATTTTTTCAAGCGAATAATTCCGATTCGCTACACTTTTTCCAACGAATATCACCCATTCATCTACACTTTTTCAAGCGAATCGAATGCATATCCTACAAAAGATTGCTAGTTTTAGGACTTATTTTCTACCATCCAACACCTTTGGAAAATAAAAACCACACCGCAAAGCACAGAAATCCCAAGAAAACCACTACCTTTGCATTCAACAAGCGTTCTGTAACATACCTACGGAAATGTCCTATCACTCAACACCTTGTATCTGATAGCGGACATTCCACAAAAGGGCTGAAAAGAGGCGGTACAACACGTATATGCAAAACGGTGAAATACAACGGTTTGCATTTGTCCCTACATTCTGTGTATTTGTCAAAACAGAGGTTGTACCGATTAAAATGAATTGTCGCTGATAATCAGCGATGTAAATATGCTGCATCGGCAAGTAACGGCTTGTAAACAGCCATAACCAACCATAACCATTTAGAATAAAGTCGCTGTATATCAGCGACTTTTGTTTTTATGTGCTTTCCAGACCGTATTTGGAAGTAACGGTTTTTATCCATATTTTTCATACGTATTTCTACCGTGACAGAAATTCACGGTTTGCTCAAATATCACAGTGACGCATTAGTTGACGTGTGTTGACAATGGTTTACATGTGTGGACAAAAAGGGAAATTAAAATTCATGTAAAATGGCAGAAAATAGGACGAAAATATGGAAGTAAAAAGAATTTGTCAATGGTGCGGAAAACCGTTCATCGCACAAAAAACAACTACCTGTTATTGCAGCCCGCAATGCTCGAAACGAGGTTACAAACACCGCATGATGGAACGGAAGATGGAGCTGCGCCATATGCAGGAGATGCAGGAATTGCGCTCGTCGCTGGAAAAGCAGGAATACTTCACCTTTTCGCAGGCAGCACGTCTGATGGGTGTAAGCTGCCAGTACATCTACAAACTGGTAAAGGAAGAGAAACTCCGTGCATCCCGGCTCAGCGGAAAGATGTCGTTGATACGGAAAGCCGACATCGAACTCATGCTTAAAAGCAAACCTTATGAACGGCTGGTAGCAAAAAACGACTTTGACATTACCGAGTATTACACCGCCGAAGAGATTGCACAGAAATATAAGGTCAATGCCAAATGGGTATGGACTTATACACGACAGCACAAGGTTCCGAAAGTGAGAATCCGCCAGTTCAACTATTACAGCAAGAAACATATTGATGCTGCCTTTGCTAAATATGAGGTGGACTCCGACCTGACGGAATGGTACACGCCCGAAGATATTCAGGAGAAATACGGCATGACACGTGTCGCCATCCGTTCACACGTCTACCGTAACAACATACCTTCGAAAAAAGAACACGGGCAGATATTCTACTCCAAACTCCACTTCGATCTCTCGAAAAACTCTGCGGAAGAGAGCAAGGCCGAATACTACACCGTCAAGGAGGCAATGGAAAAATTCAACCTCTCCCGTGACTCAGTTTATAATATCCTGCAATTCCATCAGATTCCCCGAGAGAAGAACGGGCGCTTCGTCCGCTTCCTGAAAGTGGACTTTGACCGGGTTATGGGTGTCCGTAAGTGACCTGATTATAGGCTACCGTAAATTATTCCAAAATTAATCTTCACTGAAGGTGGTCTGCATGGTTACATTACAGTGATTTGCCAGCGAATTAATAACAACCATAAAAAATATAACATTATGAACGATTGTAAAACCGTAACATTAAGAACACGTCCTTTGAAAAACAGGATGCTGTCGTTTTATCTGGATTATTATCCTGGGTATAGAGACAAGGAAACTATGAAAGTTATCCGTCATGAATCGCTTGGCATTTATATATATGCCAATCCGAAGAACAAGCGGGAACAGGACTTCAACGAGGTAATGGCCGAGAAGACTGAAGCCATCCGTTGCCGCAGGTTCGAGTCGGTAGTGAATGAACGGTATAATTTCTTCGACAAGTACAAACTCAAGGCTGATTTCCTGGAGTATTTCCGTAATCAGCTCCGTAAACATGACCCAAAGTAGGAATTTGTCTATCTCCATTTCAGCAACTTCGTACATGGGAAATGTACTTTTGAGGAGCTCGACATTGATCTCTGCAACAAGTTCCGTGAGTACCTGTTGACGGCAAAGAAACTCAAGCGTAACGGACACATCACACGAAACTCCGCATCGGGATATTGGTCTACATTCAGGGGACTTCTGAAAATCCTCTACCGTAACGGACTGATCCGCAACAACGTCAACGACTTCCTCGAAAAAATCGAGACCGAGGACGTAGTCAAAGATTATCTTTCAGTGGAAGAGCTCTACAAGCTGGCCGAGACACCCTGTAAGAAGCCCGTGCTCAAGACGGCATCGCTCTTCTCGTGCATGACCAGCCTGCGCATCAGCGACATCCTCGCCCTTTGCTGGGAGGACATCGTGGACTATTCGGCCGGTGGCAAGTGCGTACACATCATCACCAAGAAGAACCGCTCCGAGGACATCATCCCCATCAGCGAGGAAGCTCTGGACCTTATCGGCTACAGCCCCGACAAGCGGGGAATGGTATTCAAGGGGTTACAGCGTTGTTGGACCCAGACTTACATGAAAGGGTGGATCCGTTCGGCTGGAATCACCAAGAAGATCACATTCCACTCCTATCGTAGAACATTCGCTACGCTGCAAGCGGCTGCCGGAACGGACATCCGCACCATACAAAGCATGATGGCTCACAAGAGTATAACCACAACCCAAAGGTACATGAAAGTAGTGGACAGCAACAAGCGTGAAGCCAGCAAGAAAATCACCCTGATGCGGAAAGACTGACAGGCATTTTGACCACCTGTTTTAGCGGATATAGTTTGATTTTGAGCGAAAAATCGGACTATATCCGTAATTTTTGTGTAAAATCGGACGATTATAACTCATTATTTATCAGTATCTGGAATAACGCACATAACTTTGACGTACAGTAATTCCAAATAGTGATAGAAGATGACAAATACAGAACAAATCCGAACTAAGAAAATAAGTTTTATCCTTGCGCTATCCGTTATCATTTTTGCGGCCATAGCCACTTATTTTACCCTTTGCCATGACATCAACATCATGCGCATAACAACTCCTGTAATTCTCGGACTGGCGATGTCCATCATATTGTGTGGAGTCCTGCAGAAATTTTTCTATAATTGGCTGACGAAAAATCCTATCCACTTCTCTTTTGGTGAACAATCCTCTCCTGTTATAGAATCAGAGAGCACCACAGAGCCTGTTTGTATTGCTGAAACACCGCCTACCGAACAACCTGCGGATTCTTCTGAACAGGAATATGCTCCATCCCCACAGTCAAATCAAGAGCCTGCCGTACCTGATTGTTCCAATGAATCTCATTTGGAAAAGTATGATTCCATTCTGGAAGAACTCAAAGAGAAAGAACTGAAAAGGCAAGTAAAAGTTATGGATGCGATTCGGGAATATGTAACCATCAAGACTGCCCCCTATCTCTCCAAAGAGGCTATAGCGACTCTCATTTCCAACATTGAGTACATGGCTTGTGATCAGCCGGAGCTCTACAAACCGATTCGTTCCAATATTGACAATCCGTTACGGTCACCGGGACTTCGTCATCTGGCGTGGAATGTAGGTGAACGATTGAGAGTACCGTTGGCGAAAAGAGCCGTCTTTATCAAAGAATCATTTCCATACGAACTTGAAAACGCGAGTATTGAATATCTCAGGCTTAATTTGCGGGATCAGGTAGCAAGTCAGATTCCAATTGATGTACCTGAAAAGGGAGACTATCGCTTCCATTTGGAAACAGATAACGATGAGTCGTAATAAAAAACGTATGCAGATGAAATAATTAATCCAGTCTGTATTGTTCTGCAAAACTTCATTGGGTTGGTTCGCAGCATGTTAAACGATTAAAAAGTTATAATATGAAAACAGACCAACTTACATTCAATGACTTGCCGGCAGTAGTCGGCGAACTTTGCGACCGTATTGCAAGCATGGAGAATCTGCTGACGGAAAAACTGTCCAAGCAGCATGAAGCCAAAGAAAACACGCACGTCCCCATGACCGTGCAGGAAGCTTGCGCCTATCTCAAAATGCCGTTATCGACCTTTTATTACAAGGTCAAAAAAGATGATATTCCAGTCATCAAGCAAGGGAAACATCTATACATTTACCGGGATGAACTGGACAAATGGCTGGAATCCTCCCGAAAGAATCTGGCTCCGCAAACTTTTGAGGAAGAGAACGAAGCCATGCTCGCTTCCCATCGCCGTAAACCTAACCTTAAAAACTGGTAATGATGGAGAAGACGGACGAAACGATACCTTCACGTGAGGAACTGGCAGTTTTTATAGAGGAAGCAGCCGTGAGCGTCACGAATAACTATGAAGAGGCGCCGGCAGTGTTGATGGTGGATGATGCTGTTATAGGCACATTGGGGAATTTCAGCGCTTTCATCGGGAAAGCCAAAAGCAAGAAGACTTTCAACGTTTCGGCCATTGCCGCATCAGCATTGAGTGGCCGCACTGTTCTTCGTTACCGTTCCATGTTTCCCGAGAATAAGAGGAAGATTCTGTATATCGACACGGAACAGGGACGCCATCATTGTCAACAGGTACTGAAGCGCATCCTGCGTTTGGCGGAAATGCCGGATGACAAGGTGCCGGAAAATCTGATTATGTTGTCTCTGCGCAAGTTCGCACCAAGAGTGCGTCTGTTGATAGTCGAAGAAGCTATCGGCACCACACCTGATTTGGGTCTGGTCATTATAGATGGCATTCGTGATTTCCTTTACGACATCAATTCATCCAGTGAATCTACCGAAGTTATCTCGAAATTCATGCAGTGGACGGACGACAAACAAATCCATATCCATACTGTCCTGCATCAGAACAAGAATGATGAACATGCGCGTGGTCACATCGGCACGGAACTCAACAACAAGGCGGAAACCATCCTGCAGGTAGAAGTGGACAAAGAGGACAAAGCCATAAGTGTGGTCGAAGCCGTGCACATCCGGGACCAGGACTTTGAACCTTTCGCTTTCCGCATAAACGAAGATGTCCTGCCAGAACTGGTAGAACCATATCTGTCCAAAGAGAAGAAGAGCGGGCGACCAACCAAAGAACCGTTCGATCCGGAGAGGGAGATTCCGGAGCCTGTACATCGTGCTGCAGTGGATGCCGCTTTTGCCAATGGCAATATCGGCAGTTATGATGATTACCTGGAACGTCTGAAGGAAGCTTACGGATTGCACAATGTAAAGCTCGGTTACAACAAAGCTGTCAAAGTAGCCACCTTTCTTGGTAACAAGCAGATGGTCATAAAGGAGGGAAAAAATTATATTCTTAATCCTGAATGCCGCTATTAATAAGGTGTGTAATAATTGATAAAATGCAAGGCATTGAGGATGAGGACGACAGGAGTTTACTTTGGTAAATGACTGAGTCCGAATTCCGAAAATAACGCCGCAGTTTACAATTAGGACCACCTTCGAACTTTACTTTATTGCAGGGGCGTATATATTAGAATAAAGCAAAGTCGGCAGGAAATCATCATGTGAGATACTCATTTTCTCCCCTCTTTTAGTGGATAATATTATCCTGCATTTCCTTGTCCAAGTGCCAATTCATTATACGCATCCGATATGGCTTGCAGGGAAGCATAAACAGGTAACTGTTTCGAGATATGCCAAGGTATAACCTCACTGCGTTACGGTTGTACATTGGCGCTCTTGACTGCTCAGTTCCTTCGCCAGTACGGTACTCGCAAGCTCGCACCTTTTCAACCATTATAACAACGATTCAAATGAAAGAAGATATTGTCAATACATCAACTTCCCCGAAAGAAACAAGAAGCGTCTTTGTCGGGGCAAAAGTCACTCCCAGCCAGAGAGACCATATAAAATCACTGGCCGAACAATGCGGCATGACCGTAAGCGACTACATATTGTCATGTGCGTATAACTTCAAGCCCAAAGCGAGGCTTACTAAAGAAGAGGCGGCACTGCTACAGAATCTGGACAATTGTCGGTCTGATCTTGTAAAATATACCTCCGCACTTCACGGAATGTCCACAAAGCAGCGGATGGTAATGCTCAATCAGATTCCGTTCATGATCGGCTGGCTCGGAGAACTTTCCAATGTTGCCGAAGGCGTCTGTCAATTCCTGGAAGCCGTAAAGGAGAAAAACAAAATTCCGTCCAACCCTCAATCCGAAGAAAAATGATTGCAAAAGCCAAAGCCATATCTTACGGTATCAATGACCTTCGTTATATTACCGGCGAATCAAAACACAAGAAGCATCCGGAAAAAATATATCGGGTATTGGACAATCTGTTGCCCCCGGAACTGGACGCTATGGGAATATGGAACTCCATGCAGTTGACTCTTTCCCAGCATCGGCCGATAAAGAATTCCATAATCAGAATAGAGTTGAGTCCATCGCCTGAGCATACCAGTTTCTATGACATTGAGGACTGGCAAAAGCTCTGGCACGAATTCGTCGAAGAGTTCGACAAACAAACGATTACCGGCAAGGACGGGAAAGTCCGTTCCAGCCCAACCAATCTGGCAAACAGCAAATACACGGTTTACCTGCACATGGAATCCAAAGGGAAAGTTCCCCATCTCCATGCCGCAATTTGCCGCTTTGATGAAAACGGGAACATCAACAATGACCATAACATTCATCTTCGGGCACAACGTGCAGCCGAGCGAGTTGCAGTGAAACGTGGCTGGAAGACTGCGGAAGAAATCCGAAGTCGCAACATTCCGGAGGTAAGCAGAGAGTGCATGGAGGTATTGAGAACCATGCCATCGTGGTCATGGGAAGAATACAAGAAGGCACTTGCCCGGAGGGGCTATTCCGTATATGAACGGAAAGATAAGAAAGATATTCTCCGTGGATATGCAATCCTCAAAGGAAATACCAAATACAAGGCCTCCGAACTGGGAGTAGCACGTAACCTGATGATTTCGAAGCTTCCCCGAACCTGGCAAAAGCTCCACTACCGGGAGAGGCTTGCCGCTCAGGTCAATACTTATCAGAGCTATCGGCCGGAACCTGTTCAAAGACCGGCAGCCGATATGGATTATACCCACTATCGTTCCGGATCGGTGTCCTACACGCTTTCTTCCCATGGCGGAACGGAACAGCGTTTCTATATTCCGGAGCGGGTACTTGACTATTTCAACGAAGAATTCGACTACCGGGAGGTTGCCAACAGCAGTGATCTGACCGACATAGCCGTAGCTATCTTTGTCGGGATGCTTGACACGCCTGTCGTCTCTACCGGAGGTGGTGGCGGAGGTTCGCAAAGCGATCTCCCCTGGCGGGACAAGGACGATGACGACCTGCAATGGGCCCGCCGCTGTGCACGTGCTGCTACCCTCCTATTGGGCAAGAAACCGAGAACAGGATTAAGACGATAAAGTCATGAAACAGGCACACAAAAAGCGGCCGCCTCGTGCGACCGCTAATAATCCTCCAATCTTGACGGATATGGGGGAAATTATTTTATAAATCTGATAAATTTATAAAGTTTAGTCTCCTATTTTGCGTCTTTCTCACATATCGACCGAATATTCCATAACAAATATAATACATATTTGTTGTAATTGTCTTAACTTTGTATATTTCAGCAAATCAGTATGGTGAATGTCGCCTATTCTATTGCATTGCGACATCATCAGCACTTTGACTATTAGTACACAGATATGGCACGTTGTCTATATAATTCCACAATCTGCGCGTTCCTACAGTTGTCCCCCGAAGCGCTGTTGGGACGTTTCGTGAACAATTACCACGGGGCTGCACTTACCACTACCAATGAAGCGTGGAACAACGAGATTCGCATCATACAGGAGGTTCTGCAACCGTGGATGGATGAAGATGGACAAGTGATTTTCGAGTACGACATACCACGGCTCGGAAAACGAATCGATGTCGTTTTACTGCTTCGAGGACTGATTTTCTGCCTCGAGTTCAAGGTCGGAGAGCGGGACATGCTTCAATCCAATATAGAGCAGGTCCTGGATTATGCCCTTGACCTAAAAAACTTTCATTTGCTGAGCCAAAACAGGATCATTGTCCCGATTCTCGTGCCTACCCGATTCCGAACAAGTTCAAGCGAGTTCATTCCATCGGTATACAATGATTCCATATACAACCCATTGGTGACTGGAGCCAATGGATTGCAAAAACTTATTGGGGATATTTTGGTTCATGCCGGAGCGACAGCCCCGGATCCCAGCTTGGGAGCCGACTGGGTTATTAGCCCTTATTCACCCACCCCGACCATCATAGAAGCGGCCAAGAGGCTCTATGAAAACCACTCGGTAGAGGACATCACCCGCCACGAAGCCGACAAGGTATCGACCGATCGCACCATTGCGTATATTCTCAATGTGATCAAGACAAGTCGTGAGAAAGGAGAGAAGAGCATCTGCTTTGTAACCGGTGTACCCGGAGCGGGGAAGACCTTAGTCGGGCTAGATGTCGCCGTCAAACAGTCCTATCAGAATGGTGATAAATTGGTCGAGGACGAGGGTGCGGTCTACCTATCCGGCAACGGACCACTGGTCACAGTGCTTACCGAGGCTTTGGCCATTGACAATCAGAAGAAATGCAAAGCTCGGGGCGAGAAAAAGAATATGTCAGACTCCCGGAGAGAGGTCGGTAAGTTCATACAAATGATTCACCGCTACCGCGACAACATGCTGGCCAAAATCAAGAACCCCGTCGAGAACGAAGAACTCGAGATTGACCCGCAGAAAGCGATGAAGCTAGCAAAATCCGGCTATGGAGAAGTAGAGCATGTGGCCATCTTTGATGAAGCCCAGCGTTCATGGACGCATAAAAGGCTTGCGGACTACCTCAAACGAGGCGGTACTTATGGAAACAAACTCAAGGTGCCGAACTTTCCCTACTCCGAAGCGGCATTCCTAATTTGGTCTTTGGATCAGCGGGAAGATTGGGCAACAATCGTATGTCTGGTCGGTGGCGGTCAGGAGATCAACACCGGAGAGGCCGGCATTTCAGAGTGGATCAAGGCTCTCAACGAGAAATTTACACATTGGCAAATCTATATCTCCGACAAACTGACCGAAGCGGAATATGCCGAAGGTCGGGTCAATGAACTATTGGCTGACAATAACAAGGTCACGTTCTCTCCAGAACTCCATCTGGGAGTTAGTCTGCGTTCGTTCAGAGCTGAAAATCTCTCTGCATTTGTACATTCTTTACTCTCTTTCAATCCGGATGCTTCTACATGGTACAACACAATAAAAGAGCGTTATCCGATTGTACTAACAAGAGATATGACCAAGGCAAGGGCCTGGCTGCGTAAGAACACCCGAGGTTCGCAACGATCAGGTGTGCTGGTCAGCAAGGCTGCGGCTCGGTTCAAACCATTGGCCGTCGATATTCTGGATCAAGGCGACGAAAATGCCGTACACTGGTTCTTGGAGGATAAAAACGACATCCGCTCATCTAATTTCCTCGAGGACGCTGCAACCGAGATTCAGGTTCAGGGTCTAGAGCTGGATTATACATGCGTCCTCTGGGATGCTGACTTGAGATGCGAAAACGGACAATGGCGATATTATAACTTCAATGGCCGAACAGCCTGGCGCGAAGAAGCTGGTAAAACCGAAGGCAGCCTTGAACGAAGGAAATACATGCTAAATGCCTATCGGGTTCTCCTAACACGAGCCCGCATCGGCATGGTCATTTGTGTTCCAGAAGGCAATTCCAACAAAACTGTCGGCGGTTTTCCGGAAGATGCGACCAGACTAGACACTGTCCAAAATTTTGTGTAAATGGAAACAGGATTCAGCAGTAAGTTTGTTCTTATATCTGAATTCTGTTTTCAAAAATAAGCATAAATTGATTCATAATCAAGCCCCAGTTATGAATCGGCTGTGTCCATTTCTTCTCAATCTCCATAAGTGAAAGATACACAGTCTTTTTGACTGCATCATCCGTAGGGAATGAAAGCTTTGATTTCGTGTACTTTCTGATTTTTCCGTTCAGGTTTTCAATAAGATTTGTAGTATAGATTATTTTTCTGATTTCCAGCGGAAACTGGAAGAAAACAGTCAGATCATCCCAGTTGTTTCTCCATGAAAGTATAGCATAAGGATACTTTCCTCCCCATTTCTTTTCCAGATTGTCAAGTTCTGCAGCAGCAACCTCTTTGTTGGGCGCATTATAGATATTCTTCATATCCGCCGTAAACTCTTTCTTATCCTTATAAACGACATATTTACAGGAGTTTCTGATCTGATGTACCACACAGATTTGAGTGGATGACTGAGGGAATACGGTGCGGATGGTATCCGTAAATCCATTCAGATTGTCGGTACAGGTAATCAGGATATCCTGCACTCCACGGGCTTTTAAGTCGGTCAGAACGCCCATCCAGAAAGAAGAACTTTCCGATTTGCCGACCCACATGCCAAGAATCTCCTTCAAGCCGTTCTGTTTCAGCCCGACACAAAGATAAACGGTCTTGTTTATGATTTTGCCGTTATCCCGTACCTTGAAGACGATACCGTCCATCCAAACTATCAGGTAAACAGGATCAAGGGGGCGGTTCTGCCACTCCTGGGCCGCCTGATTAACTTTGTTGGTAATGATGGAAATGGCAGATGTAGAGAGCTCTATTTCATAAATCTCACGTATCTCTTCCTCTATATCAGAAACGCTCATTCCTTTGGCATATAGGGAGATAACGAGCTTTTCTATAGAAAGTCCACGGCTTTCATGTTTAGGCACTGCTATCGGCTCAAACTGGCCGTTACGGTCACGTGGAATAGAAATGACAGACTCTCCATGTTCGGTCTGGATCTTCTTCGGATAGCTGCCGTTGCGTGAATTCCCACTGTTATTACCGGTCACAGAGTTCTTTTCATACCCCAAATGGGCATCCATTTCGCCTTCAAGCATTTTTTCCAATACTTGGGCATGCAACTGCTTCAGGAACTTGCTTACATCGGCTTCTGTTTTAAACCGGCTAAGGAACTCCTTGCTTAATACCTCATCGGGCACTACTTGATTCTTTTCTTTCATAATCTTCTTCATTTTGCAAATCTATAAAATAAAAATACGAGACTCAAACTTAAATCCCGTATTTCCCATTTACACAAAATATTTTATAGTGCCTAATCCGATGGTCGACAGGCATCTATATTTCTTCGCAAGATACAATATTTGTTTTAATTGATAATACGGTTCGTGATAAGACGCCTGCGTTTCGTCTATTATCAGGACGACTCCTTTCCATGCAGCGATGAACTGTTTTGTCGGGAGGTTTTCTTCTTTCCCCTTGTCGGAAAGTAAGATTGTTTTTTCTTCTTGTATGCTTTTTACAAGGCAATATCTTCCGTTGTGCATCAATGCAAGGAAAGGCGCTTCTATCTTGCTTAAATAAGTGGCCGGCAGTTGATATACTTCGTGTGTGATATGCAGGCTGTCAAGTGCATCACTTATTCCCCTGACGGAGCATCCCATCGGGGTAGCAAGCAGCTTCCTGATGCGTCCATAGCTTACTTTTATCGACAATTCTTTCAAATATCGATGCAGTATGCTCATTGTGTAGTCTATATTGGTCATGCTATTTCTGGCTTATCAGTTGTTCCAAAGCATTCAGCAGCTCCTCTCCCCTTAAGTCTTTTGCAATGATGCGTCTCTCTTTGTCCAACAAGAAGTTCCGTGGAATAGATTTAATCTTTAAAGCCCTGACCTGCTTGTCGGGCACATTCCTGTCATTCACCCCTCTCACATGGATGAAGTATCGGGTGCTGTCTTCCTCTATGGCTTTTTCCCATTTGAGTGTATCGGCATCTATTGTCACTGCATATACAGCCAGTTTGTCCTTATATCTTTCTTTTGCCTTTTTCAGGAAAGGTGTTTCCTTGCGGCACGGCACACACCAGCTTGCCCAAAAGTCTACCAGTACATATTCTTCTGCAATGGAGTCGGTGTTTATTTTCTTTTTTGAGATATGCGGGAATGCGAGTTGCAGCTTTGCTCCCATGGTTGTGTCTTTCGGCTCTACATATAGTCTTTGTTTCAAAAGTGTGTAATAATGGTTTTGCCCTATCTTGTAATGCTGATTGCTAGAACTTGAGTCGGTACGACATAACCTTTTGATGCAGTATGCATCGGGAAATTTATTTTTTAAGTAATGCAGTATAGTTCGGAAAGGTTCCTTATCCTCGTTCTCTCTACTATATTCCGGCAGCCATACGGTGTATAGTTCTGCCAATCGTGGATACTTTGTTTTATATATTTCGTTAATGCAGAATTTGTCCAAATACTTTTTATAGTATTCCACACTGTCTTTATGAACCGTAGGGTCTGCTATCTTCTTTCTGATATCCTCTTTTTTACGTTGGAATAGCCGTTGCTCATTGTGTATATCGTTCCCCTCGATGGGCAACTTGTACCATCCGTCTTTGGTGTTTTCGTCGATAGTCAGTTCCGACTTTGTTCCCGGAGTGGAGGAAAAGTATAAGTTGACAGGCCCGTTCTTCATGAATAGTATTTTCACAGTAAGGCTTTCTTTTACATAAAAAGACAGCTTGGCTTGCTTGGCTCCTTTGGCTACCAAAGTGGAATCTAGGATGACATAATCTAGCTTTTCCGCTTCTACCACAGCCCATCCTGTTGCGTATACCCATTGCTCTTCTTGGGTCACTTCCGGGGACAGGTACATAATCACTTCTGTCTTTGGATTTTGGGCCTTGCCGATGGTTGAGAGTAGGATGAGCAGAATGGTTGTCACTAATGTTTTCATGGTCTTAGTATTATTAAGATGAGGGTGTATCAAAAGTTCACGGCACTATCATATAGTCTGTCGTTCAACGAATGTGAAGAATTACACAATGATAGGCAGTTCCAGTTTTGATGCACCCCATGCATAGTTAGAACACTCTTCCTAGTTGCAAATTACATATCCTGTGTCTCCATAAGATTCTTGTAGCTTATCCTCGGCTTTTAGTGCGTCGCTCTCATTGCCTGGTTCGTTGACTACAATTTGGTCTGTACTCCAATCATCGGCCCAAACAATGTAACAGTTGTATCCGCCGGTCACAGCATTCATCTGTCCTTTTCCTAGGCGGAAACTTTCAAGGTCTTTAAGTGTCTTCATAACACAAAAGTATTAGTGTGGTTAAAAATCTTGCGATATGCTCAGCCCTTATCGCTTGGCTTTTTGTTTGCAAACAATATCTTTATTACACACTCGTTACAGTGTGAGTTCTCCTGTATATTTTACTCCTTGTATATTTAGCAATAGAGTATATGCTCCTTTCGTCTCTTCTTTTAAATCCAATTGAATATGGTCGGTGCCGGCATATATCATGGAATAGACTTGTTCACCTGTTTCTTTATTAGTAATAGTAACCGTTGAGTATGTTGCGGTTTCTCCTAATCGGATAGTGAGAATGCTTCCATTCTGGTAAGCCGTTGGAACATCAACGATGGATGTCGGGACTATATCTTTAGCTGTTAAGATTTCGATTTCTTCAATGGTTTGTGCCTTGGCTACAAAACTCATGCAGCAGAAGAAAATGAATAGTAGACTCTTTTTCATACTGTATTGATTTATAAGTTTTTCCTGGTAGCAAACATACGAATAAAATCAATAGGTTGGTGCTCTGCAACCGTTACATAAAAAGGGCAAAGCGTTACAAGTTGATATGCTGTAATTATAGCTTTCTCGATGAAATGGGGCGTTTTTATTTATCGAATATGATTCGGAAGGTTTCTTCCGCCATATTTTTCTTTAATCTGCTTTTGCGGGTTCGCAAGGCTCCTGCAGGAGTTTTCATACAGTACACAATGGTCCGGCTCTTGTATTTTGTTCAGGTAGTTTTATATAGTTGCCGGCTAGAATTGTTTTTTCAACTGTTCCTTCAAATACCGATTCAGTATGCTCATTGTGTAGTCTATATTGGTCATGCTATTTCTGGCTTATCAGTTGTTCCAAAGCATTCAGCAGCTCCTCTCCCCTTAAGTCTTTTGCAATGATGCGTCTCTCTTTGTCCAACAAGAAGTTCCGTGGGATGGATTTAATCTTTAATGCCCTGACCTGCTTGTCGGGTACATTCCTGTCATTCACCCCTCTCACATGGATGAAGTATCGGGTGCTGTCTTCCTCTATGGCTTTTTCCCATTTGAGTGTATCGGCATCTATTGTCACTGCATATACAGCCAGTTTGTCCTTATATCTTTCTTTTGCCATTTTCAGGAAAGGTGTTTCCTTGCGGCACGGCACACACCAGCTTGCCCAAAAGTCTACCAGCACATACTCTTCTGCAATGGAGTCGGTGTTTATTTTCTTTTTTGAGATATGCGGGAATGCGAGTTGCAGCTTTGCTCCCATGGTTGTGTCTTTCGGCTCTACATAATATCTTTTCTTTATCAGAGCTCTGATTCGTTCAGATGCGGCTTTGCTTTTTGCGGTTGCCGGTTCTGGACTTGTTATGGAGAGGCGTTCTATAAGGTCATTATTAGGAAACTTTTGTTGTGCATATTGAATCACTGACCTGAAAGGCTCCTCTTCACTTCGTTCTTCGGCATATCCCGGCAGCCATAAAATATATACCCATGCCAATGTAGGATATTGAGTCTTGTGAATCTCTTTTATATAGGCCTCTGTTAGTTTGGCTTTATAATATCGTATGCTGTCTTCGGGCAGGGATTGGTCTCTGCTCTTTTTTCCTGTATATAGGATTTTATTATAGAATGTTAGGAATTCATTGAACATATCATTCCCTTTCATGGGGTGTGGATATCTTCCGTCCATGTTTTCATCAATTTCAATTTCACAGTTTGTGTTAGGCTCTATATCAAAGAATAGATTGACGGGTCCTTTCTCTGCGCATAAGATATATATACTCATCCCCTGGCTGATGTCAAAAGACAGTTTTTTCTTTATATCTCCTTTGCTCACTTTCACAGAGTCTAGAATGGCATATTCATTTGCTCCGATATATCCGCTCGCATATATCCATTGCTCTGTTTGGGACAGTTCAGTAGATAGTTTGATGGTTATATTTACATTCTTGTCTGTGGCGCAGATAAGTAATGGCATCCAGATAAGTATCAGAAATAAAGTGTGTCTCATGGCAGTAATTATTATATTAAGTTTTAATCAGGAGCATTGGTTATAATAGCAATGCTCCTGATTGTTGGTATGGAAGATTGGCTGTATGTTATTACAGCTGCATCTCCATAAAAGCTTTGTGCTTCCTGACTTTTGGGGTAAACTCTTGGTATAAGAGCGAAAGGTCGGAATTATGAAATAATCTCACCTCTTGCCCAAGTCAGGTAACGAGGGGGTTAGTAGCACTCTATAATTGCTGAAGTACCTGCGTATGACTCCTGCAGCACTTTCTGTGCTTTTTTTGCATCACCTTTCTCGTCTTTAACAATTATCAACGGCTCATCACCTTCTTCCCAAATGGCGTAACAGTTGTATCCGCCGGTCACAGCATTCATCTGTCCTTTTCCTAGGCGGAAACTTTCAAGGTCTTTAAGTGTTTTCATGATACTAAGTATTAGTATAATTGATTCTTTGCGATATGCTCAGCCCTTATCGCTTGGCTTTTTGTTTGCAAACAATATCTTTATTACACACTCGTTACAGTGTGAATTCTCCTGTGTATTTCATACCTTCTATATTTATCAATAGAGTGTACGTCCCTTTCGCTTTACCCTTTAAATCAAATAGGATGTTGTCAGTGCCGGCATATATCATGGAATAGGCCGGGCTCACCCGTTTCTTTATTAATGACGGTCACAGTGGAGGTTGCTGTTTCTCCTAATCGGATATTGATAGTGGTCCCATTTTGATAGGCTGTCGGAGCATCAAAGATGCATACGGGAACAATCTCATTTGCGTCTAGGATTTTTATTTCTTCAATGGTTTGTGCCTTAGCGACAAACCCCATGCAGCAGAAGAGAATGAATAATAAGCTCTTTTTCATATTGTATTGATTTATATGTTTTTCCTGGTAGCAAACATACGAATAAAATCAATAGGTTGGTGCTCTGCAACCGTTACATAAAAAGGGCAAAGCGTTACAAGTTGATATGCTGTAATTATAGCTTTCTCGATGAAATGGGGCGTTTTTATTTATCGAATATGATTCGGAAGGTTTCTTCCGCCATATTTTTCTTTAATCTGCTTTTGCGGGTTCGTAAGGCTCCTGCAGGAGTTTTCATACAGTACACAATGGTCCGGCTCTTGTATTTCAGCGCAGACAGGATACAGAAATAGATATCTTCTTTGGACATGTCCGGGTATATCTGATTGAGGCAGGCAATGAAGTCATTGAAGTGTAATTTCAGTTCCTTGTAAAGTGATTCCTGTTCTGACAGTTTTATATAGTTGCCGGGTACAATTGTTTTTTCAACTGTTTCCAAATTCTTTCCCCACTGGGATGCCCGGAATCTCCGGATGCCATTTCGGAGAATATCTTGTTTGAACTTTGTTGCCGTTTCGGGCAATTGGATTTCTTCGCCTACTTTTTCTTTTAGAAAGGTGCTGATGGTCTGTGTTTGGTCCAACGAGTTCAGCTTTTCTTGCTTGAGCTCTTTATCTTTTTTTCTCTTCTTTAAATATTGGCAAACGGCAAAAGCACCTAGCAAAAGCACAATCAGGCAAATTGTAATGACATAATATATATTCCTGTTTTCGGCCTCTATTTCCTTTCTCTGTATGGCCAAAGCATATTGTGTGCTTAGCTCTTCGATCTTTTGATGTTGCTGTATCTTGATGATGGAGTCACGATATATGTTGAAAGAATCATTGTATGCATAGGCTGCCGAATGATTGCCGGCCTTCTTTTCTACTTTATATAAATAGAGGTAGCCGGTAGTTTTGCTGTATAGGTTGCCGGATAGGCAGCTTTTTTTCAAATAGAATCTGGCAGAATCCATCTGATTGCCATAATATAATAATTGTCCTTTCAAACTGATATTAGTGGCAGAACTGTCTTTCCTTATGGCAAAGTCTATGGTGTTGTTGGCTTTCAGCGTGTCTCCTTCGTGTAAATAGACTTTGCTGATGTCATTGAGTATGTTGGCCTCCCAATAATTGTTTTGAAACTTTTGGCTGATGGTCAATGCCTGTTGGTAATAAGAAAGAGCGCTGTCGCTCTTATGTTTTAATAAATGTGTCTGTGCCAATTCCCGACATGGAAAGAATAGGAGCGAAGAATCATCTAAGGCCTTGGTCACTGCATAGCATTCCCGGTACATATCCATGGCTTTATTATATAGATTCTGCTTTTTGTATATCGCTCCTAAGTCAAAATAGATTTGCATCAGTAGTTTGCTCTTGTTGTTCTTCGGCATCTTCTTTAACGCTGTTAGTAACATTTTGATGGCAAGTGTATCTTGTCTGAGGTTCCGCTTTAAGCGCCCTAAGTAAAAATAGCTTTTGGCGGCATTGATGCTGTTCTTCTCTTTTTTGTAATAGTTCACGGCTGTTTGTACCAACGAATCTGTCGGAGGAAGAAGATGAGTCTTATCACAGGCTTGTGTGTAAAGCAAAGCATAATCCGCCCGGGCTTGGCTACGCAAGTTTTCGGGGTGACTGATATTTTGAAGTATATGTAAAGCGCTGTCCGGGTTTTCTTCCATGTAGGCTTCGGCTGTGGATAAGGCTTCTTTTACGGATGGAGGTACATTATATCGGCATCCGTAAAAGGTGAGTATGGATAGTAATATGAGTATTGTTTTTCTCATTTGGTATTTATTAGTGGCAAAGCTACTATTATTTGTTGAATATGTCTGTCTTTCAAGCATTGATATTTATTTCCCGGCAGTTGAAAGATGGAAGTTGAATGTTCGAAGGGGGTAGAAGCAGGGAGGAAAGTGGAAGGAAGTATAAGGAAATAAGGGATATTTCATTTAAAGGGTAAAATATTTTTCTTTTGATGCAGTATTTTAGTTAAATTGACATTTTATAAGTAAAACGAAAATGTTTTTGTTTGCCGAAAGATAAGAAAAATGAAGAATGAATCACTAACTCTGAGACATCGCATCGGCCTGGAAATAGCCCGGAAGCTGAATAATGATTTGCTGAAAGAACATCCGTTGAAGCAATTGTTTTGGGAATGTACGTTGCGCTGTAACTTGCATTGCCGGCATTGCGGAAGTGACTGCAAGAAGATGGCCGGACACCCTGACATGCCGAAAGAAGACTTTCTGAAAGTGCTTGACAGCGTGGCGGCATCTACAGATCCGCATAAGGTATTTGTCATTATTACAGGCGGCGAACCGTTGATGCGAGAGGATTTGGAGGAGTGTGGAAAGGCTATATATGATAAAGGATTCCCATGGGGGATGGTGACCAACGGACTTTATATGACGCGCGAACGTTTTCGCCGTTTACTGGCATCGGGATTGCATACGGCAACGGTCAGCCTTGACGGATTTGCGGCAGATCATAACTGGATGAGGGGAAATCCACAGAGCTTTGAACGTGCGGTGGAGGTAATAAAGATGATGGCGGAAGAACCCGGATTTGTGTTTGATGTGGTGACTTGTGTCAACAAGCATAGCTATATGCGTCTGGAGGAGATGAAGGAATTTTTGCTGGGTTTGGGAGTGAAACGCTGGCGGCTTTTCACTGTGTTTCCTGTCGGCCGTGCGGCAAAAGATCCGGAACTGCAATTGTCGAACAGGGATTTTCGCGGGGTGATGGAGTTTATCAAACGTACGCGCAAGGAGGGAAGGATAAAGACGGCTTATGGCTGTGAAGGTTTCCTCGGAAACTATGAGGGAGATGTGCGCGATCATTTCTTCCATTGTCAGGCGGGGGTATCGGTAGGGTCTGTTCTGGTGGACGGTGCTATTTCTGCTTGTCCCAGCATCCGTGCCGACTATCATCAAGGCAATATTTATAAGGATGACTTTATGGAGGTGTGGAATAACAAATATCAGCCTTATCGTGACCGCGAGTGGATGCGCAAAGGGGAGTGTGCCGACTGTGAGTTTTTCCGTTATTGCAAAGGAAACGGCATGCATCTGCGTGACGGGAAGGGAGATTTGCTGTTTTGCCATTATAAGAGGTTGCAAACATTATAAAACTAGAAAATATGAACACGAAAAAGAAAATCGCGGTGCGTAAGCTGTTATCCGGCGTATTGGTATTGCTGGGCTTTACTGCTTGTGACAGTGATGGTCCCGGTAATGAGTTATGTGAATATGGGACTCCCTCGGCGGATTATCAGGTGAAAGGAAAAGTACTTGACCAAACCGGGAAGCCGATAAAAGGGGTACAGGTGGTGGTAAAGGACTTGGATGCTGTTTTTGTGAAGGGTGAGAAGGACTATGTGTCGGATTATGATACTGTGTATACGGATGTAAAAGGTGAGTTCGAGAGTGACAAGGCGCATACTTTCAGCATAGGCAGTCAGGAAGTGCTTTTCCATGATGTGGATGGAGAGGAGAATGGGGGAGAATTTGAATCTGTTACTCTAGGGGTGGATCAAATGGAAAAGTCCCAAATAAAAAAAGGCGGAAGCTGGTATACGGGAGCTTATGAACTGAAGACTGAGGTGAAACTTTCGTCGAAGAAGAAATAATCCAAGAAATAAAACTAAACTATCCATTCTATTCTATTATGAAAGGGCTGTGGCAGACTTAACCTGCCCAGCTCTCCCTGTCTAGATTTCTGTAACTGATGGCTTCTGCCAAATGGATGGACGTTACTTGTTCGCTGTGGTCGAGATCTGCAATGGTTCTTGCCACTTTCAAGATGCGGTCGTAGGCACGAGCCGACAGGTTGAGTCGTGTCATGGCATTGCGCAGTAGATTGAGCCCCTGTTCATCGGGTTCGGCATATAGGTGGAGCAACCGGCTTTCCATTTGTGCATTGCAATATACTCCCGGATGATTGGCAAATCTTTTTTCTTGCATTTTTCTAGCACAGATTACTCTTTCACGGATGGAAGCGCTGCTTTCTGCCTGCTGTTTTTCCGATATCTTTTCAAATGGCACGGGAACGATTTCTATCTGTATGTCGATGCGGTCTAACAGCGGTCCTGAGATGCGGTTCAGGTAGCGTTGTACCTGTCCGGGGTTGCAGACGCATGCCTTGGTAGGATGGTTGTAGTATCCACAGGGGCAGGGGTTCATAGAGGCTACCAGCATAAAGCTTGCCGGATAGTCGAGGCTGTATTTGGCGCGCGAGATGGAGATGTGGCGGTCTTCCAAAGGTTGCCGGAGCACTTCGAGCACACTGCGGTTGAATTCCGGTAACTCATCCAAAAAGAGGACACCGTGATGTGCGAGACTGATTTCTCCGGGTTGTGGATTGGCTCCTCCGCCCACCATTGCAACCTGCGAGATGGTGTGATGGGGGCTTCTGAAGGGGCGGGTGGCTATCAGAGATGAGTCTTTTCCCAATTTTCCGGCAACGGAATGTATCTTGGTCGTTTCCAGACTCTCGCCCAGCGAAAGAGGAGGAAGAATGCCCGGCAGTCGTTTGGCCATCATAGACTTTCCGCTTCCGGGTGCGCCAATCATGATCAGGTTGTGCCCTCCTGCGGCAGCTACTTCGAGTGCGCGTTTCACGCTTTCCTGTCCTTTTACGTCTGCAAAGTCGTATGGGAAATTCTCCTGATTCTTATAAAATTCTTCGCGCGTATTGACTATGGTGGGTTTCAGCTCTCGTTCACCGTTGAAGAATTCTATGACTTCTTTTATATTTGCTACTCCATAGACATTCAGGTGGTTAACCACGGCCGCTTCGCGGGCGTTCTGCAGGGGAAGGATGAATCCTTCAAAGCCTTGTTCGCGTGCACTGATGGCGATGGATAAAGCTCCTTTGATAGGTTGCAGACTTCCGTCCAGACTTAGTTCGCCTATGATGAGGTAGCGTGATAATTTTTCTTCGGAAACTATTTTTGCGGCAGCCAGTATACCAATGGCCAAAGGCAGGTCGTATGAGGAGCCTTCTTTGCGTATATCGGCCGGAGCCATGTTAATGACGATCTGACTGGTGGGAAACTTGTATCCGTTTACTTGTAAGGCGGATATGATACGTTCATGGCTTTCTTTTACGGCAGAGTCCGGCAGACCGACAAGAAAGAATTTTATACCGCGCGAACTATTGACTTCAATAGTTACAATGGTTGCATCAATTCCTTGTACAGCCGCGCCATAGACTTTTACCAGCATTCTTTTTATTTTTTCTTTTTACGAGCTCTTTCGGCTGCTTTTGCGGCTTTCTCTTTTTCTTTGTCTTGCTCTATGAGTTGTTTTACTTTATCTATTAATGCTTTTCCTCTGATGTCTCTGGCGACCACTCGTTTATTGGGTGCTATCAGGAGGTTGGCGGGCAGGCGGGTAATGCCTTGTTGTTTGACTATGGAGTTGTCCCAGCCTTTAAAGTCACATACTTGTTTCCACCGGGTGGTGTCTTTGTCGCAGGCCTTCAACCACTCTTTCTTGTCCAAGTCCAGTGACAGGCTGACAATGAGGAACTTCTCTTTTTTCAATGCCTTCTGTACGTTGACCAGTGAATCTTGTGCCGCCATGCTCGCTTTGTCCCAGCTTGCCCAAAAATCGAGAAGGATGTACTTGTCTTTCATCTCTTTCCAACCAATGGTCTTTCCGTTTTTATCGGTACAGGAAATTGTGTGTAGGCTTTGTCGGTTCAGTTCCTTCTTTTCCTTCAGCTTGGCTTGTAGGTCTATCATGTAAGGCGTGTCCTTGATGCTTCCGCTTAGCCCCTGTATCAGTTCATCTATCCGCGAATAGTCGGGAAGACTGTCCTGCACGTAATATTGTTCTATTAAATAAATATTGGCGAATGAGTGAGGGTTTTCTTTAATGAGACGGTCTACCGTAAACATAAGGCTGTCTGCTTTTGTTTTTTTGATGGCTTGAAGGATATATGCCATTCTTTCGTTGTCTCCTTTTCCTTTGATTTGTATATCTCCGGGAGTGCCGTTCCACGTTACGCTTTCTCCTTTGTTGGCAAACACGGGCAGAACTTCTTTATCGCTAAGTAACAATGAGAAGATGGTGAAAGTATCAGAGTTGATAGTGTAACTGAACTTTCCGTTTTGTGCGATAATCGTATCCAGTTTATAGTTAGGCTCCTGATAGAAAACAAGTATGGTATCAGAAGACAAGCTGCTGATATTCCCTTTTAAAGTGAAAGTGCTCTTCTTGCTGCAACCGGTCAGCAGGAGTATAAGCGCAAGGAAAAGAAAAGATAATTTTTTCATCTCAAATTATTTTCTGCGAAAATACTCATTTTGGAGGTAACAGGCAGTATAAATGGAAGTTATTTTGCATAAAAAAACCGGGATATCCTTTAAATGGGACATCCCGGCTGTTTATTTAGTTATTTTAAATAGTCTGATTATTTGATAGAATCAGCAAATTTAGCGAATTCGCGGTCGTTTGCAGCTCTCTGAGCCATTGAAGCGTCCTTAGCGATTGCACTCTTAATGCTGCTGCTTACCAATGAAGCATTGTTAGTGCGGGCACCAACGATAGCCATTAAGTAGTCAGTCATTGCATCAGGATTCTTGATAGCAGACAAAGTTGCTTTTGCCTTGTTGTAGTCTTTAGCCAAAATCTGAGCTTGAGCAGCACTGTTAGTCTTAGCATCACCAAATGCATTTACAGCTCTGTCATACTGACCTTGTTTGATGTACAGGTTACCAAGAGCTTCGTTAGCAGCGTTAGCTCCGGTTGCTTTGCCTAAGTAAGATTCGGCAGCAGCTACATTACCTTTAACCAATTCGCAAAGACCAAGGTTTGCGTTTACTTCAGGAGCGTTAGCATTCTTAGAAGCAGCTTGTTTGAAGTAAGATTCTGCTTTAGCAGCGTCACCGGCAGCAAATGCCAATTCACCTAAGTTGTTGTAAGCACGGAAGTCGTTAGGATACAACTGAGTTGTTTTAGTGAAGATAGCTTCTTTGCGAGCATTATCGTTAGTCAAAGTAGCAGCATACAGTAATTCTTCTACGCTCAATACTTTAGCATCTGTGTTGAATGCTTCGTTGATTTCGTCATCGCTGCGACCGATGATGTCATAGTTGGCAGTCAAACGAGCACGACGTAACTGAGGCAGGATTTCGTCAGCCAAAGTTTTGTAAACTGAAGAGATGTTCTTGATTTCAGTTTCTCTTTGTTCGGGATCCTGATACATAGAAAGAACACGCAAGATCAAGTCTTTGTCCTGCAAGTTTGATTTAGAAACCAATTCTTGGAAACCTTCCCAGTCTTGTGCAGTATATTTAGCATCAAGGTTGGCATCGATTTTGCCTTTCTTCAACTGACGCTGCATATATTTTTCTGTGTTGTTCTCACGGTTTTCAGCCAAGCCGGTGTTCAATTCAACACCACCATCAGGAGAAGCGTATGCAGAGATTTCGATATTGTTTAATTTGTAGTTCTTAGTGTCAGCATTGATTTCAGCAACTTTCTTGTGGAATTCTTTCATATCGTCTGAATTCAATTCGCTGTTGCGTAAGTTAGCTTGTTGGATTAAGAACATGATGTTGGCAGTCTGAGCGTCTTTGATAATGCGCTGGAAAGCGTCATTAGCGTATGATGCATTTGAGCTGGCAGCAGTAGGCAATTCAGAAGTAGCGATTACACCGTCTGCAATTTTCACAGAAGGAATAGTATATGTCTTTTTGCCTTTTGTGATTTTGAAATCAAGATATAATTCAGAGTTAGCCATTTCAGGAACATAGTCGAAAGAAGCTTTCATAGTATAGCTACCACCTACTTTATAAGAGATAGTCTGTCCGTTTCCTTCTACTTTTTCACCTTGGAATACAGCAGGCTGACCTTTAGCTTCGCCACCTTTCCATCTTAATACCGGAGTTACTTCAACAGTAGCTTTTTTCTTCATGTACTTTTCGGGGAACTTACCGTTGATAGTTACAGGCACTTTACCACCGATTGCTTCAAGCACTTCAGGGTTAGTTGTGAAATAGTCAGAAGACAATTCTCCCATCTTGCCGCATGATGACAGGGCAAGGACCAATAAAGCCACAAGGGGCAAATACAACTTTTTAATCATAGTTACTTTAATTATTTAACGTTTGTAATGTAATTTCTGTGCAAAGTCGCGTTTTTGTATGCATCTTTGGGTGCAAAGATAGAAAAAACTCTATTATATGCTAACTTTAGGCGGACCTTTTTTTTCAAAATATCTTAAAAAAGGATATAGCAATGAACACTTTATTTATGTTCCTCTCTGAATTTGATGTTACGGGGATGATGCTCAATGATTTCACTGCGTAGCATATTGCGGTCAATGTGTGTATAAATTTCTGTAGTCCCGATACTTTCGTGTCCCAACATACATTGAATGGCACGTAAATTCGCTCCTCCTTCAAGTAGGTGTGTGGCAAAGGAATGGCGGAAGGTATGGGGACTGATGGTCTTTTTCAGACCGATCCGCTCGGATAATTCTTTAATAATGTGGAAAACCATGATGCGCGAGATGTTTTTTCCAAAGTTGCTGATGAATAGAAAATCCTCGAAGCCGGGTTTAATCTTCATTTGGTTGCGGTCGGGGAAATATAGATTAATTTCTTTTACAGCTCGTGGCGAGATGGGAACCAGGCGTTGTTTGCTCCCTTTCCCTTCCACTTTGATGAAGTTTTCATTTAAGTACAGGTCGGATAACTTCAGGTTGCATAGTTCGGATACGCGAAGCCCGCAACTGTAGAGTGTCTCGAGGATGGCTCGGTTTCGTTGTCCTTCTTTGGTGCTTCTGTCTATACTCTCTATGAGACGGTCTATCTCTTCCACGGTGAGCACTTCGGGCAGTTTGAATCCTATTTGCGGAGACTCAAGCAGCTCGGTCGGGTCGGTCTCGAGATAATCTTCAAGCACGAGAAAGTGATAAAAAGACCGGATGCCCGACAGGATACGTGCTTGTGAACGGGGGTGAATGCCTATGTCGCGTAATCCGGCCGAAAATGTTTCCAAATGCTCTAATGTTACCTCTAATGGATGGAGGTTTTCAAGGGTCAGATAGGCCATTAGTTTGTCCAAATCTGTGAGATAAGCCTCTACCGTATTGGTAGATAGGGATTTCTCCAACTTTAAATATTGCTTGTATTTCGCTAATATCTTGTCCGTTTTCTCGGTTCTTTTCATTTCTTTTTTCTAACTTTGTACCCAAATTCCCTGCAAAGGTATTAAAATTCAGACAAAGCATTAAATATGAAAATACAAATTATTAATGGACCTAATATCAATTTATTAGGCAAACGTGAACCTTCCATTTATGGGGCTGTTTCATTTGAAGACTATTTGGCAGATTTGAAACGTGCTTATCACGATATTGAGATTGAGTATTATCAGTCGAACGTGGAGGGGGAGATGATAAATAAGATTCATGAGGTAGGGTTTGATTATGACGGTATTGTGTTGAATGCCGGAGCATATACCCATACTTCTATCGCTTTGCAGGATGCTATACGGGCTGTGACGGCTCCGGTGATTGAAGTGCATATTTCGAATGTGCATGCCCGCGAGGAGTTTCGCCATAAATCAATGATTTCGTGTGCTTGTGTAGGAGTGATTTGCGGGTTCGGGCTGGTTTCCTATCGGTTGGCGATAGAAGCGTTGTTGATGAAGAAATAATTTTTAGGTACGTATATAAAAGGTGATAAGATTATGATGTTGAAACAGACAAAAATCGTGGCGTCTATCTCAGATGAGCGTTGCGAAGTTGAATTTATTAGAGACCTATTTAAGGCAGGTATGAATGTAGTTCGTATGAACACGGCGCATGCTTCGCGTGAAGGTTTCGAGAAGTTGATCAGAAATGTGCGTGAGGTTTCCAATCGCATTGCTATATTGATGGACACAAAAGGGCCTGAAGTGCGTACAACTGCTATCACAGGCGGTGAACCTATTCCTTATAAGATTGGTGATCGCGTGAAAATTGTCGGTAATCCTAATCAGGAGACAACCCGTGAATGTATTGCCGTATCTTACCCCGGCTTTGTGCATGACCTCCAGGTGGATGGCGATATATTGATTGATGATGGTGATTTGGAATTGCGTGTAGTAGATAAAACCGATGAATATTTGGTTTGTGAGGTGCAGAATGAGGCTACTTTAGGAAACCGTAAAAGTGTAAATGTTCCGGGTGTTCGCATCAATCTTCCTTCGCTGACAGAAAAAGACCGTAACAATATATTGTATGCTATCGAGAAGGATATCGATTATATTGCCCATTCTTTTGTCAGAAACAAGCAGGATGTATTGGATATTCGCCAGATATTGGATACATATGGTAGCGATATCAAGATTATTGCCAAGATTGAGAATCAGGAAGGTGTTGACAACATTGACGAGATTCTGGAAGTGGCGGATGGCGTGATGGTGGCGCGCGGAGATTTGGGTATCGAAGTTCCGCAAGAACGTATTCCGGGCATTCAGCGTATGTTAATCCGTAAGTGTATTTTAGCTAAGAAACCGGTAATCGTGGCTACCCAGATGTTGCATACCATGATTAATAATCCGCGTCCTACCCGTGCGGAGGTTACTGATATTGCCAATGCTATTTATTATCGGACGGATGCTTTGATGCTGAGTGGTGAAACTGCATATGGAAAATATCCGGTGGAAGCGGTAAAGACTATGACCAAAGTGGCAGCTCAGGCAGAGAAAGATAAATTGTCGGAAAATGATATCCGAATTCCTTTGGACGAGTCTTCTAATGATGTGACTGCATTTCTTGCAAAACAGGCGGTAAAGGCAACCAGCAAATTGAAGATTCGTGCTATTATTACCGATAGTTTCAGTGGACGTACAGCGCGTAATATTGCAGCTTTCCGCGGAAAGTATCCGGTATTGGCTATCTGTTATAAAGAAAAGACCATGCGTCATTTGGCTTTGTCATATGGTGTAGAAGCCATTTATATGCCTGAAAAAGCAAACGGACAGGCTTACTACTTTGCTGCTTTGCGCAAATTGCTGGACGATGGTGTGTTGTGTGAGAGCGATATGGTGGCATACCTGAGTAGCGGTAAGCAGGGAACGCAGACTTCATTCCTCGAAATCAATGTGGTGGGAGATGTGCTGAAGTATGCGATGGATTATGTGCTTCCCAACCGTAACCGTTATTTATAATATCGGTAGGCATGAAAGAAACAGATGCTATTGACGAATATATCCTTCAGCATATTGATGAAGAAAGTGATTATCTGAAGGCTCTTTATCGTGATACGCACGTCAAGTTATTGCGTCCCCGCATGGCTTCGGGACATTTGCAGGGGCGTATGCTTAAAATGTTTGTGCGGATGATACGCCCTCGTCAGGTACTCGAAATAGGTACTTACAGTGGTTATTCTGCATTATGTTTGGCCGAAGGTCTCGAAGAAGGAGCCATGCTGCATACCTTTGAGATTAATGACGAACAAGAGGATTTTACTCGTCCGTGGTTGGAGGGCTCGCCTTACGCTGACAAAATAAAATTTTATATCGGTGATGCATTACAGTTGTTGCCGGATATGAACATTACGTTTGATCTGGCGTTTGTAGACGGTGACAAGCGTAAGTATATCGAATATTATGAGCTGGTATTGAAGATGCTTTCGCCGGGTGGTTACATCATAGCGGACAATACGTTGTGGGATGGCCATGTGTTGGAAGAACCGCATCATACCGACCTTCAAACTATCGGTATCAAGAAATTTAATGATTTGGTGGCAACCGATTCAAGGGTAGAGAAAGTGATTCTGCCCTTGCGTGACGGACTGACAATAATAAGAAAGAAATAAAAATAAGTAGTAATATGGAAACGACCAGACAAAATAAGATTTCCCGTCTTATTCAAAAAGAATTGAGCGAGATTTTCCTGCTTCAGACTAAAGCAATGAACGGTGTATTGGTGTCGGTAAGTGCGGTTCGCATCAGTCCGGATATGAGTATAGCGCGTGTTTACCTCAGCGTGTTCCCTTCGGAGAAGAGTCAGGAAATAGTAAAGAACATCAATGATAATATGAAGTCTATTCGCTTTGAACTGGGTACGCGCGTACGTCATCAGTTACGTATCATTCCCGAACTGAAGTTCTTTGTGGATGATTCGCTGGATTATGTCGAACGTATTGATGAACTGTTGAAAAAATAACCAACGGTGAATTTCCCCTTTTATATAGCGAAGCGCTACCTTTTCTCTAAGAAATCGCATAATGCCATTAATGTCATATCAGCTATTTCGGTTTGCGGAGTAGCTTTGGCTACATTGGCAATGGTATGTACATTGTCCGTATTTAATGGATTTCAGGATGTAGTAGCTACCTTTTTCACTGCCTTTGACCCGGAATTGAAGATTACGGCAACTGCCGGAAAGGTTTTTGACGGGCAGGATGAACGTATTCTGGAGTTGAAGAAGTTGCCTGAGGTAGCCGTCTTTTCCGAATCGTTGGAGGAAAATGCGATGGTTCAGTATAAGGGCAGACAGACTATGGCGGTAATAAAAGGGGTAGAGGATAATTTTGACCGTCTGACTCCCATAGACAGTATCTTGTTTGGGCGAGGGGAATTGTTGCTCCATGATGAAGTGGCGGATTATGCCATTCCGGGCATTGAGTTGGTTTCGATACTTGGTACTGGAATTCGTTTTCTGGATCCGTTGGAAATTTATGCTCCCAAGCGGGGAGCAAAGGTCAACATGGCTAACCCGGCAGCCAGCTTCAACTCGGCCAATTTGTTCTCCAGCGGGCTGGTGTTTGCTGTGAATCAGCAAAAATATGATGCTTCATATATTCTGACTTCGTTGCAATTTGCCCGTAAGCTGTTTCAATATGATACGGAGGTGAGTTCTGTTGAACTGAAATTAAAGTCTGATGTCAATATTGGTAGTGTCAAGAAGAAGATACAGGCGATTTTGGGCGATGGTTTTCGGGTACAGGACCGATATGAGCAACAGGTGGATACATTTCGTATTATGGAGATAGAGAAACTCATCTCTTATCTGTTTCTGACTTTTATTCTGATGATTGCGTGTTTTAATGTGATAGGTTCCCTTTCCATGCTTATTATTGATAAGCGGGCAGATGTGGTGACATTGCGTAATTTGGGAGCAAATGATAAACTGATAACGCGGATATTTTTGCTTGAAGGGCGTATGATTTCCTTCTTCGGAGCAATCATCGGGGTCGGATTGGGATTGGTTTTGTGCTTTATCCAACAGGAGTTTGGCTTGATTGCGTTGGGAGGCGGCTCAGGAGCAGCCGGAAACTTTGTGGTGGATGCCTATCCGGTCAGTGTACATGCCTGGGACATTGTGTTGGTGTTCCTTACGGTATTGGTGGTAGGCTTCCTTTCTGTCTGGTATCCTGTGCGTTACCTCAGCCGTCGTTTGTTGTGATTCTCTTTTCTCCTTATTTCCGGTTAAATTAGTTCGTAACTGCTGATTTGGATGGGCATATCCAGATTATGAAGCACCTTTTCCAATAAGATACCTTCCCGATTGTCATATTCGTAGCCGAATGTGGCACGGATGCCTTGCAGAATAAATTGTGTGGCACGATCCAAGGCAATGGGCAGGCTGTCGCCTTGCATTAAAGAACCGGTAATGACGCTTGTAAATGTATCTCCTGTACCCGGATAGTGGGCAGGCAGGTAGGGGCAGGTTACTTTCCAATAGCGGTTGCTCGAACGGTTATAGGCGTATACTGAAGTCTTTCGTGGGTCACCTTGTACCGGAATGCTGGTAATGATGACGGTTTCAGGACCTTTGTCCGAAAGTTCGTGCAGGTAGGCTTTTAGTTCTTCGTCCGAGTTTTCGGCTTTGTAGGGTTTGTCCAGCAGATAGAACAGTTCGGTTAGATTGGGGGTAATGACATCGGCTTGAGTGATAAGGTGGCGCATTTCGATAATCATCTCTTTGTCGAAGTTGGTATATAATTTGCCATTGTCACCCAACACGGGGTCAATAACGACGAGACTGTCCGGTCGGCGGAAGTCATTGATAAATCCCGATACGATTTGGATTTGTCTGGGTGAGCCCAGATAGCCAGTATAAATGGCATCAAACTGTACTTCCAGCTTTTTCCATTCGGCAATAATCTTAGGCATTTCGTCCGTCAGGTCGAGGAAAGAGAAATGAGGAAACTGAGTGTGACTGGATAATACTGCTGTGGGAAGCGGACACACTTGAAAGCCCATGGAGGAGAGAATGGGAATGACGACGGTCAGCGAGACACGCCCTGCACCGGACAAATCGTGTACGGCAGCTATTTTTTTTACTTTATTGGCATACATAATCTTTTCATAAATAGGTAATGATGCTATAACAGACAGGGGGAGCAAAAGGTTATTCCAAAGTAATACTTTCTACTTTTATATTCTCCTGACGTAGAAAGATGGAAGCGGATTCTTCAAACTTACCCGGACTTTCGGTCGTCAGAAAACGGCAGCTGTTGCCCTTGGTGCAACGGGCATCCATCTCCGTGTGTCGGTCTAGATAATCGCGCAAACTGTGTGCCACATACTCTCCTTGCGCTATGATTTGTATATGAGAAGGAGTGAACTGCTTGATTTTATCTATGAGTAACGGGTAATGGGTGCATCCCAGGACAATAGTATCGATTTTCGGGTCTGCTTCTAGCAGGCGGTCGATATATTGTTTCACAAAATAATCTGCGCCGGGAGACCGGAATTCATTGTTCTCAACCAATGGCACCCACATGGGACATGCCAAACCTGTCACTTTGATATCGGGAAATAGTTTATGTACTTCCAGCGGATAGGATTGGGATTTGATGGTACCGGCGGTGGCAAGTATGCCGATATGCCGTGTATAGGTGATGGTTCCTATGCATTCGGCAGTAGGGCGTATCACTCCGAGTACGCGGCGGGTAGGGTCATTTGATTGGGGTAAGTTCATCTGTTGGATGGTGCGGAGTGCTTTGGCTGACGCAGTGTTACAAGCCAATATAACCAGTGGGCAACCCAATGCAAAGAGTTTGTTTACAGCTTGGAGGGTAAACTCATAGACCACTTCGAATGAGCGCGTGCCATAAGGGGTACGTGCATTATCTCCTAAATAGATATAATCATATTCGGGCATGAATTCCCGGATTTTATCCAGAATAGTCAGTCCGCCATAACCGGAATCAAAAACACCGATAGCACCGGTTGAAAGGGAAGAAGATGGTTGATTCATGACAATGGTCTATAAAAAGGCACGGATTACACGGATTAACACGGTTATAAATAAGTCCGTGAAATCTGTGTAATCCGCGCCCGAAGGGGTTATCTGAATTATTTAAGTCCTAATTTACCTTTAACTGCCGGAGTAACGTCTGTAGACAATGACTCGTTTACAAAAGGAATATCAGTTCTGTTCAGGTCAAAGATATAAACATATCCGCCTTCTTGTCCGACTGCTTTGATGGCATCATCTATCTTCTTATAGATAGGTTCCATCATTTCGGCGTATGCTTTCTGCAACTGCTGTTGAGCGTCTGCCTGAAACTGCATACCTTTTTCGTTCAGTTCCTGCAATTCTTTCTGGCGTCTTTCCTGGATATTCTTAGGCAAGTTAGCCTGTTCTTGTTGGTACTCAGTGAATTTCTTAGTCAATTCATCTGAAGCACGTTTCATTTCATCTTCATATTGTTTTTGCTGAGCCTGAATATCAGTCTGAGCCTTGGTGTATTCCGGCATAACAGTGAGAATCTCTGCAAATTTAACATGACCGAATTTCTGTGCAAATACGCTCATTGGAGCGATAAGTAAAAGTAATAAAGCAATTTTCTTCAACATAGTTCTATTTTTTATTAGTTATTGCAAATTTGATTATCGGATGCAAATGTATGAAATTAATTTGAATATCCTAGTTTTGAGAGCACTTCATTGCTGATATCAATACGCGGAGACGCAAAAATAATACTTTGAGCAGATGAACGGTCGACTACCGCATCGTATCCGTTTTGCTGGGCTATCTGCTTCACTGCTTCATATATTTTGTCCTGAATAGGGTTAATCAGCGCTTGTTGCTTTTTAGCCATTTCTCCTTCCGGACCAAAGTATTTCTTTCTCAGTTCTGCCGCTTCTTTTTCTTTAGCAATAATCGCTTCTTCTTTCTGAGATTTCTGTGCGGCAGACAATGAAGAGGCTGTTTTCTGATAATCCTTATACAGTGCTTCGGCTTCTTTGGCTTTAGCTTCTATTTCGGCCTGATATTGTTGGGAAGCCTGATTCAATTGGTTATTTGCCTGTTCGTATGCAGGGATATTTTTCAGAATATACTCCATATCAATCAAAGCAAACTTTTGCGCGCTGGCTGTGAATGCACAAGCCACAAATAATAGAGATAATAGAATAGCCTTTTTCATAATCACTTTGTTTTATGGGTTATTAAAACTCTTGTCCTAAGATGAAGTGGAACTGGCTGCCACCATATTGGCTGCTACCGTTAATCTTATCGAAACCGTATGCCCAGTCGATACCCATCATACCAATCATCGGTAAGAAGATACGGACACCGACACCGGCTGAACGCTTCAAACTGAACGGGTTGAATTTGCCGACTTCCGTCCAAGCATTACCGCCTTCAACAAATCCTAATGCATAGATACTTGTTGAGTTCTCCAGCATCAACGGATATCTCAACTCGGCACCTAAGCGTACATAAGCATACCCCTCGCTACCATAAGGTGTCAATGCACCGTTTTCATAACCACGCAATGCTATGGTTTCTGAAGCGTAGCTTGTACTGTATCCGGTCATACCGTCACCACCCATATAGAATGTTTCAAACGGAGACTTCTTGTATTTGTTATAGTGACCCAACAGACCGAACTCTGCACGTGTCATGATCACCGGACATTTTGAGGCACCTGTCAATGCTGTATAGGTTTTGGCTTTGAACTTCCATTTATGGTATTCAATCCAGTTAAACATACTTGCAGCTTCATCATAGTCGTCTTTTCCGTAAGTGGAATAATCCTTGTTGCTGAACAATGAATACGGCGGAGTCAGTTGTACTGATGCCGAGAATTCAGAACCGCGACGCGGGAATATCGGGTTATCCGTAGAGTTACGTGCCAAGGTGAATCCCAGACTCAGGTTGTTACAGTTACCTGTAGACATATATTCTCCATTGTTCAGCTTGATGTACAAGTAGCTCCAGTCTTTCAAGATGAAACGCTGATAGGACAATTCTGCTGTCAATGTGAAATAGTCATCCGGCCATCTTAAACGTTTACCCCAACCGATAGAAGCTCCATACATTTGGATGGACTTATCCGGGTCATAGAATGACTCATAGTTATTACCATAGCTTCCTCCATAATAATTATTCATACCATACAGGTAATTATAGTAATTATCCATGTAAGCGGAGTTATAATAGTTGCTACTGATATCTGTCTGGATAGAGTAGAACGCTGAAACTGAGAATGAATTAGGACGTTTACCTCCAAACCACGGATCGAAGAACGATACACTGTATGACTGATAGTAGCTACCATTGGTTTGTCCACTGATGGTTAATGTCTGTCCGTCACCTTGAGGCAGGAATCCACGGTAATTGTCACTCTTATTGAACAAGTTGGCCATAGAGAAGTTCGTGAACTTCAAACTTAATTTACCGATAACACCGGTTTGTCCCCATCCGGCAGAGAATTCTACCTGGTCATTGGCTTTCGATTCCAAGTTCCAGTTGATATCAACCGTTCCGTTAGTCATATCCGGTTGAACATCCGGCTGAATATTTTCAGGGTTGAAGTGTCCCATTTGGGCAATTTCACGATAAGAACGTTCCAAAGCTTCTTTGCTGAACAAATCACCCGGGCGTGTTCTTAATTCACGGCGCACTACGTTTTCGTACAAACGGTCGTTACCATTGATACGCACCTTGTTGATACTTGCTTGCGGACCTTCCTGAATACGCATTTCGAGGTCGATAGAGTCCCCGTCAATATTCACTTCTACCGGGTCAAGGTTATAAAACACATAACCGCGGTTGTAGTAGTTGTTACCAATAGCATCTTCATCTCCACTCAAACGTTCATTCATAAGTTTTTGGTTGTATACATCTCCTCTCTTCATGCGGAATTGTTCATCCAACATATCAGCCGGGAAGACGGTATTACCTACCCATGTAACATTTCGCAGATAATATTTGTCACCTTCTTCGATGCGCATATATACATCTACGGTACGGTCATCATAAGGAGTCACGCTGTCTACTACGATTTGGGCATCACGATAACCCAACTCGTTATACTTATCAATAATAAGTTGTTTGTCTTCTTCGTATTTCTCTTCAATGAATTTCTTTGAACGGAAAATATTAACGAGCTTATTCTTTTCGTTTGTCTTCTTCATTACTCGCTTCAACTTTTTGTCGGTCAGAACAGTATTTCCGTCAATGGTGATTTGGTGTACTTTTACTTTTTCTTTCTTGTCAATCATCACATCTACATCCACCTGTTCTTTGTTGTCGGCAAGATCACGTTCGATAATTGTCACTTCGGCATTCTTGAATCCTTTCTCGTCAAAGTGTTTTTTGATAAGGATTTTAGCACGGTCAATCAGGTTAGGGGTAATCTGGCTACCTTTTACCAAACCCAATTTGGCTTCAAGGTCTTCTCTTTCGCTCTTCTTCACACCGTGGTAGCGGATATCGGCAATACGCGGACGTTGTGTTAAAAGTATCTTCAGATAAATTTTATTGTCTACAATCTTTTCAGCCAATATTTGTACGTCAGAGAATAAGCCATGTCTCCAATAACGCTTTACTGCTGAAGTGATGTCGTCACCCGGGACGGTGATTACTTGTCCTACCGACAGTCCTGAAAGTCCTATCAGTACATAGTCTTCATAGTTCTTTACCCCTTCGACTTTGATTCCGCCGATTTCATATTTCTTGGGAGTTCCAGAGTAAAGTATCACCGGATTGTTGTTTTCTTGAATATTTGCTTCTTGAGCATAGCTACTGACTGAGAAACAAAACAGGCATGTAAGCGTTAATAGTATGAGTGAAATACGATATAGCATTTTATATAACTTTATATTTGTTCACTGGTTTTGCCGAAACGGCGTTCTCTCTGTTGATAATCATAAATGGCTTTGCAAAACTCTTCTTCGCGGAAATCCGGCCAAAAAGTATCGCAAAAGTATAATTCGGAATAAGCGCATTGCCATAGCAGGTAATTGCTGAGACGAATTTCACCTCCGGTACGGATCAATAAGTCCGGGTCGGGCATGAAGTGGGTGCTCAGGTTTGCACTTATTACTTTGTCGTCAATGTTTTCAATAGCCAGTTTGCCGTCTTGCACTTTTGTGGCTATTTGTTTCACGGCTTCGGTCAGTTCCCATTTGGAAGAATAGCTCAAAGCCAGAATCAAGCACATTCCGGTATTTATGGAAGTTCGCTCGATGCATTGGTTTAGTCGCTCCAAAACCTCTGCCGGTAGTTTCTGGGTGTCACCGATGATGCGGAAGCTGATATTGTTCTTCATAAAGATTTCCTCTTCGATAGAGTCCATAAGAAGGCTCATCAGCGCAGCTACTTCATCGACGGGGCGATTCCAGTTTTCAGTAGAGAAGGTGTATAGCGTCAGGTATTTGACTCCCAAGCGTGCCGCTTCTTCGGCAATGATGTGCACAGTTTCGGCACCGGCTTGGTGGCCGAAGCTTCGTATTTGTCCACGTTGCTTAGCCCATCTTCCGTTACCATCCATGATGATGGCTACGTGGGCCGGTACACGGCTCTTGTCTATTTGCTCTCTATATAGCATGTCGTGTTCTGGTTTTATATACTTTTCTTAAAGCCTAATTTATTGATTCTGCCTCGCCATACCTGACCGGATTTACTCCACATTATCCATAAATAGTTATTCTTGTCAATAACATAAGAATAATTGCCATCGGCTTGCTTGTATAAATTGCTAAATTCTTCAGGGAAGAATACATATCTTTTCACTTGTTGCCAAGTGATGCCATTATTTACCGATTCATAAAATGCACTGAAAGGTGCAAGGTTGGAACCGTTTTTCTTACCGGGTCCGCCAAATGCATATAATTGATTATTATAATGTATCATGGCTATATTTTCCAATTTGGGACAGAAGTCCAAATTGTCTTTTTCCGGTGGATAGTTACCCCATGTGTTTTCTGTGCTTAACTGGGCCCATACCACTGAAGTCGTATCGGTAGCAATCGGATTTTCTCCCAAAACCAACATGCGGTCTATCGAACTATTGGTATTCAGAGGATAGGAAACAAATGACAAGCTGGTTTCAGGAAAACCGTAAGGAACACTTTCCTGTTCTGTCCATTCTGTTCCGTTATGGCTTTCAACGAATACATTATCAGTATTGATTGCTATCAGTTTGTTGTTCTCTTCCGGATTATTCTGGGAATAAATATTTGATACCAGCATCTTCAATTTGGGCGCTGATTCTATTTTGCTCCAATCCGTACCGTTTTCCGACTGGTACAATTGATTTTCTGCAATAATGTATAAATGATCTCCCCATGTCATGGCAGTGGAATAGTCGGCTTTCTCCAATGACAACGGTTGCAAGGCACTCCAACTATGTCCGTCGGTAATGCTTGTTGTTGTCACGGCAACCTTTCCCTCGTCCTGACGGGCAAATACATAAATCTTATCATTGAAATAAACGGCCTTTTGTGCCTGGATGGCACTACCGTTGAAGTCGCTGCTTAAATTAGACCATACCAATGAATCTGGCTCCTGTTTATGAACATTGATTTCGGCTGTATAGACCGCACCATATTCCATGCTTTGCGCCATTACCTTAAACTTGACAGGATTTTCAAAATTTAAGGAGTCTGTGGATGTCCATAGAGAATCCTTATCGGCTACAATAAGAATATAAGGTGTGTCTGCAGTGATTTCCACTACTACCTTGCTGACATTCGTACCCACCGGAAGCGAGTCCGCATTATAGATACGTCTTTCTACCTGGTCAATGATAAAGGGATAATCAGAACCTTTCACGGTAGCTGTCAGTGTTGTGTCTTTCCCGTTAACTTTGGCGGTGTATTTAGTCTCTATGTTATCTTTAATCGAAAAAGCAGTAATACTGGATTCCGAGCTTAAAGTCACTTCGTTGTCGTCATCGTTCAAACATGATGTAATCATAAAAGCGGCCATAAGCAGCCCTGTGATAACTGTCAAAAACTTTATTTTCATTTGCAAATGAGTCTTTTTGTTACAAGTCGCAAAAGTAGGAAGATTTTTTTCTATATAGAAGTTTTGGAACAAGTTTTATATTAATTTATAGATAAACCTCCGCTTTTTATCTGCTAATCAGACGTATTTTGTCTATGAGCCTGTGGGTAGCAGGCATGAAGAAAATCTCTTCCAAAGTATCTTTCGCTCTCTTTAAAATATTTTTTTTGAATAGTGGGAGCTGCAACTCCCTCTTTTAGAAAGATGGGGGATTGCTCTATATAAGCTTCGTCCCATAAATCCGAGTCGATGAAGGATTGAAGCAGCATACTTCCTCCTTCAACCAGTAGGGACTGGAGCTTTTTTTCGTATAGAAACTCCATTATTTGTGGCAGGATGTCGCACCCGAAGTTCAGGCGTACGAATCCGGCATCGGAGTGGAGAGGCTCTTTTTGTGTGAATATGTAAGTCGGAGCTTCTTCATTGAACAATGAGAGATGGGAGGGAAGGGTTAAATCCTTGTCTATTACCAGACGGACGGGATTCTTGCCATACCAGTTGCGGGTAGTCAGAGAAGGATTGTCCAGCAGGGCTGTCCGGCGTCCTACCAAAATAGCATCATGTTCGGCTCTTTTTTTATGTACGACCATGCCGGTGAGGGGGCTTGACAAAACTATCGGCTTTCCTTCTGTACGGTTGATGTCGATAAAACCATCTGCAGACTCTGCCCATTTCAGGGTGATATAAGGACGTCTTTGCGTATTGAAAATAATAAAATGCTTGATGAGCCGGCGGCATTCTTCTTCTAAAACTCCGACTGTCACTTCTATTCCGGCTTGGCGCAATTTATCGATACCTCGTCCGGCAACTAAAGAGAAGGGGTCCATACATCCTACAACGACTTTGGGAATGCCTTTCTCTATAATAAGGTCGGCGCAAGGCGGTGTTTTCCCGTAATGAGAGCAAGGCTCGAGGCTCACATAAAGGGTTGATTCCTTTAAAAGACTTTCGTCTTTTACCGAACGGATGGCGTTTACTTCAGCATGGGATTCTCCGCACCGGATGTGGTAACCTTCACCTATAATAGTATCTTTGCGCACAATTACAGCTCCGACCATGGGGTTGGGGGCGGTAGTGCACAAACCATTGCGTGCCAGTTGTAGGCATCTGGATATATATTTTTCGTCTTTTGTCATAACCATACGGTTTAAATTTCTACTTTTGCATATAATTAAACAATCAATGAATCCTATTACATATTATATAAAGCAAGCTCTGGCAGATTATTATCCCGACTCCGAGGCTGCGTCTTTGGCAAAATTGTTGTTGACGCAAGTATTCGGATTCACTGTGATTGAACTGTATGGGGGCAAAGATAGAAGTTTTTCGGAATATGAGCAGAAACAATTGGATGATATTCTGATTCGTTTGCAAAAACACGAACCGGTTCAATATATTATCGGTATGGAAATGTTTTACGGGCTTTCATTTGAGGTTGATGAAAATGTGCTGATACCTCGTCCCGAAACAGAAGAATTGGTTGAGTGGATTCTGAAAGATAATAAGGAGGGCGGGCTTCGGGTGCTTGATATTGGCACAGGAAGCGGATGTATACCGATTACTCTCGCTAAGTTTTTGCTACATGCCGATATTGCTTCATGGGATATTTCTGATGGAGCTCTGGAGGTTGCGCGGCGTAATTGCAGACGAAACGATGTAAAGGTGAGGCTGGAACGAAAGGATGTCTTGCAAACCTCTTCTTCGGAAGAGCAGTTTGATATCATTGTCAGTAATCCACCTTATATTACAGAAAAAGAAAAGACTGCTATGGAGGCCAATGTTTTAGAGTGGGAGCCTTCTGTCGCCTTGTTTGTCCCCGATGAACAGCCATTGTTATTTTATACAAAAATAGCTGAACTGGGACTTGAAATGTTGGTGTCGGGAGGCAGGCTTTATTTTGAAATCAATCGGGATTATGGTGCTGCTACGGTAGGTATGCTTGAAAGGTTGGGGTATCACCATGTAGAATTAAGAAAAGATTTATCCGGCAATGACCGGATGGTAAAAGCAATAAGATGAAGAAAGAATGTAGCGAAAACGAAGTTCGCAATAAGGCGGAAGCCTATTGCTCGTCTGTGGAACGGTGCGTGTCCGAAGTAGAGGCAAAACTTGAACAATGGGGGGCGGATAATGGCATAAAAGAAAGAGTGATTGAACACTTGATAAAAGAAAAATATATCGACCAACAGCGCTATTGTGCAGCTTTTGTGCGCGATAAGTATCGGTTTAATCAATGGGGACGGATGAAAATAGTGCAGGCTTTACGCTTGAAGAAAATACCGGCAAATGTGATAAGTCTAGGTTTGGAAGCAATTGATGAAAGCGAATATTTATCCATTCTTTCGGGGCTTATCGAGCAGAAAAAGAGAAGCGTCAAAGCAAATACGGACTATGAGCGCAATGGCAAGTTGATTCGTTTTGCTATTGGCCGGGGCTTTGAAATGGAAGAGATCCTTCGTTGTGTGAAACAGGTTGATGCCGATGTGGAGTATTTGGGCTGATTTATGGGACTTGTTTTTCCCCGAATGTTGTATCATTTGCGATGAACGTTTGATGAAGCATGAACACTTTTTGTGTTTCCGCTGTTTGGCGACTTTGCCGCATACGAATCTGCACTTACAAAGAAATAATGAGGTGGAACGTAACTTTTGGGGGAAGTTCCCGGTGGAACGTGCTGCTTCTTTTTTATATTATGCCAAAGGAAGTGTTGTCAGGCAGTTGTTGTATGAACTAAAATATTATGGAAATAAAGAGATAGGAGGGTTCTTGGGGAGATATATGGCGGCTGAGCTATTGCCTTCCGGTTTCTTTGAAGGCATAGATTATATTCTTCCGGTTCCACTTCACCGTAAAAAGGAGCGCTTGCGCGGTTATAATCAAAGTGAATGGCTTGCCAAAGGAGTAGGAAGCGTGACTTCCATCCCGGTACTTTCGGATGTAATGGAAAGGTGTAAGTATACAGAAACTCAAACGCATAAGGGGCTTTATGAACGGTGGGAAAATGTTTGTGACATTTTTGTTTGTAACACTCCGGCAATATTGCAGGGCAAGCATGTTTTACTGATAGACGACGTGCTTACCACCGGTGCTACCATCGTGTCTTGTTCCGATGCGCTGAAAGATGTTGCCGATATTCGTATCAGTGTACTTACCCTTGCATTGGCCGGCCAAGGGTAATTTATTGCATCGGTTGGCTATTGGAGCAAAGAAATGAAATCAGCCAATTAAAACCGCTACATCTCCTCCTTTTATTTTTTTGAAAAATACCTTGTTCCTTTTTTCTTTATCTCGATGTATTTCTATATTTTTGCAACATATTTATCAGATGTAGTTAAGTTATGAAGACTTTAGAAAAATTATTCGCAGAGAAATTACTGAAGATTAAGGCTATAAAATTGCAGCCGGCTAATCCTTTTACTTGGGCCTCCGGTTGGAAGTCGCCTTTCTATTGTGATAACCGCAAGACTCTTTCGTATCCTTCTCTTCGTAATTTTGTAAAACTTGAGATTAGCCGTATCGTGCTGGAGAAATTCGGCCAAGTAGATGCTATTGCCGGTGTTGCTACAGGGGCTATCCCTCAAGGAGCTTTGGTAGCAGATGAACTGAACCTTCCGTTTGTGTATGTTCGTTCTACCCCCAAAGACCATGGTTTGGAGAACCTGATTGAAGGTGAACTTCGTCCGGGTATGAAAGTCGTAGTTATCGAGGATCTTATTTCTACCGGTGGCAGCAGCCTGAAGGCTGTTGAGGCTATCCGTCGTGACGGTTGTGAAGTAATAGGTATGGTTGCAGCATTTACTTACGGATTCCCCGTTGCTATTGAAGCATTTAAGGAAGCAAAAGTAAATTTGGTGACTTTGACAAATTATGAAGCCGTTTTGGAAGCTGCATTGAAGACAGGATATATCAATGAAGAAGATGTTCCGGTTTTGGATGCATGGAGAAAAGACCCGGCTCATTGGGATGCAGGAAAGTAATTTATTATTTAAGATTAAAATATATTTAAGAGAGAACTGTTCGAAGAATTATTTCTTCGGACCGTTCTCTTTTTGTTTATAAATGTCGAGATATGGCTCAGTATGAAAGTAATGTGAAGCATGTTCCGTATAGTCAGGAGCGTGTATATGATAAGTTGTCCGATTTGAATAATTTGGCAGCGATACGTGAGAGAATGGATGAAATGCGTGAAAAAATTGGCGATAAGATTCAGGATATGACATTTGACCGCGATTCGCTGACACTTACCGTACAAGGAATGAATGTCACTTTGCGCATTATAGAACGTGAACCTTGCAAATGTATCAAGTTTGAAGGAGACAAATCTCCGATTCCTTTAAATCTGTGGATACAGATTTTACCGGTAAATGAAAATGAGGCTAAAATGAAAGTGACCATCCGCGCCGAAGTGAATATGTTTATGAAAGCAATGGTAGCGAAACCTTTGCAGGAAGGGGTGGAGAAGTTGGCTGATATGTTATCAATGATACCTTATTAATATAGAAAGAATATGGCTCAGAAACTATGGGAAAAGAGTGTCCGGGTAAATGATGAGATTGACCGTTTTACCGTAGGACGTGACCGTGAGATGGACCTTTATTTGGCAAAACATGATGTCTTGGGTTCTATGGCCCATATCACGATGTTGGAGAGTATCGGTTTGTTGACTGCCGGGGAGTTGCAGGCTCTGCTGGCCGAGATGAAGAATATTTATGTTTCTGCCGAAAAGGGTGAATTTGTTATAGAAGATGGCATAGAAGATGTACATTCGCAAGTGGAGCTGATGCTGACTCGCAAGTTGGGTGATGTGGGTAAGAAGATTCATAGCGGACGTTCGCGCAACGACCAGGTGCTGGTAGACTTGAAACTGTTCACTCGTACCCAACTCAAAGAGGTGGCCGAAGCGGTGGAACAATTGTTTCATGTACTGATTTCCCAAAGTAATAGATATAAAGATGTCTTGATGCCGGGATATACCCATTTGCAGATAGCAATGCCTTCTTCATTCGGTTTGTGGTTTGGAGCCTATGCCGAAAGTTTGGTGGATGATATGATGCTTTTGCAGGCAGCCTTTAAGATGTGCAACCGCAATCCGTTGGGCTCGGCAGCCGGATATGGTTCCTCTTTTCCTTTAAACAGAGAAATGACTACCCGTTTGCTGGGATTTGATTCGATGAATTATAATGTGGTCTATGCACAGATGGGGCGTGGCAAGATGGAGCGCAATGTGGCTTTTGCTCTTGCTTCTATTGCCGGAACAGTTTCCAAACTGGCTTTTGATGCCTGTATGTTTAGTAGTCAGAATTTCGGTTTTGTGAAGCTGCCCGATGAATGTACGACCGGTTCCAGTATCATGCCGCACAAAAAGAACCCGGATGTGTTTGAACTGACGCGTGCCAAATGTAATAAGATTCAAGCGCTTCCGCAACAGATTATGATGATTATGAATAATCTCCCTTCCGGCTATTTCCGTGATTTGCAGATTATCAAAGAAGTGTTCCTGCCCGCGTTCCAAGAGTTGAAGGACTGTTTGCAGATGACTACTTATATTATGGATAAAATAAAGGTGAACGAACATATCTTGGATGATGACCGTTACTTGTACATCTTTAGTGTGGAAGAGGTGAATCGTTTGGCTGCCGAAGGAATGCCGTTCCGCGATGCTTATAAGAAAGTGGGACTGGATATCGAAGCCGGTAAGTTCACCCACAACAAGCAAGTGCATCACACTCACGAAGGAAGCATCGGCAATCTATGTAACGACAAGATTATCCTGTTGATGGAAAAGGTGGTCGACGGATTTAACTTCTCTGCCATGGAACAGGCAGAAAAATCTCTGTTGGACAGATAAATAATAAAGACATGGAGTATCAACCTTCAGTGGAACGCTATGACAGAATGCAGTATAAGAACTGTGGAAATAGTGGTCTGCTTTTGCCACGCATCTCGTTGGGATTGTGGCATAATTTTGGCAGTGTAGACGATTTCGGGATAGCTTCCGATATGATAAAGTATGCTTTTGACAATGGAGTTACTCATTTCGATTTGGCAAATAACTATGGTCCGGTTCCCGGTAGTGCGGAAACAAATTTTGGTAAGATTCTGAAAGAGAACTTTCGGGGCTATCGTGATGAGATGATAATCTCCTCTAAGGCAGGACATGAAATGTGGGCGGGACCTTACGGAGGCAACAGCTCACGCAAAAATCTGATGGCAAGTATAGAACAGAGTCTCCGTCGCACGGGTTTGGAATATTTTGATATCTTTTATAGTCACCGTTATGATGGGGTTACTCCGGTGGAAGAAACCGTTCAGGCATTGATTGATATGGTAAAGCAAGGAAAAACGCTGTATATCGGAATCTCAAAATATCCGCCTGAAAAGGCGAGGGTGGCTTATGAAATGATGAAGGCTGCCGGCACTCCTTGTTTGATAAGCCAGTATCGTTATAGTATGTTCGATCGGGCTGTCGAGGCAGAGTTTTTGGCATTGGCAGCACAATATGGATCCGGTTTCATTGCTTTCTCTCCGTTGGCGCAAGGGTTGTTGACAGACAAATATTTGCATGGTATTCCTGAAAATTCTCGTGCCGCTCGTGCCACCGGCTTCTTGAAAGCCGACCAAGTAACGGCTGATAAAGTGAGGAAAGCTGCCCGCCTGAATGAAATTGCTGTCCGTCGCGGGCAGACTTTGGCGGAAATGGCATTGGCATGGGTACTGAGAGATGAGCGTATGACTTCGGTTATTGTTGGTGCAAGTTCGGTCAAACAATTGAATGATAACCTTCATGCTTTGGAGAATTTGGCATTTTTAAATGACGAATTAGCAGAGATAGAAGGAATATTACGTTCTTAAATAAAAAAAACGGGTGCAAAATTTGGTAGATATTATAAAACTCCTTATCTTTGCACCCGTCAAACAAAACGCGGAAATAGCTCAGTTGGTAGAGCATAACCTTGCCAAGGTTAGGGTCGCGAGTTCGAGTCTCGTTTTCCGCTCTCTCTCGTCGAGGATGCTCGAATGGTGGAATCGGTAGACACGAGGGACTTAAAATCCCTTGGCCATTGCGGCTGTGCGGGTTCAAGTCCCGCTTCGAGTAC
>CDYN01003920.1_pt1 | contig 96675 bp, 83 predicted proteins | sample 554911 | NCBI WGS metagenome assembly CDYN01 (sample SAMEA3182083, study PRJEB8094) | gut metagenome | biome: human; feature: gut; material: Stool; isolation source: human stools | place: Canada | collected 2012-12-04
GGTGTAAAGGTGGTAACATCACAGCCGAGCATTACTAATTGCCCGTTCACTTTCTTTCGGACTTGTACGGGGCGCGATATATACGTTTAGCTTGCTAGACACTGAAGTTTTACTTTTCATCATGTCATAACCTTATTGAATTTCTTCAGGTGGTTATAGCACGAGGGTTCCACCTCTTCCCATTCCGAACAGAGAAGTTAAGCCTCGTCACGCCGATGGTACTGCGTAACAGTGGGAGAGTAGGTAGCCGCCGTTTTTAGAGAAGCCCCTTGATTCATTTTGAGTCAAGGGGCTTTCTGTTTTTTTATCACTTCTGAATTAGGGCCTTCTCTAAGGCCGGATAAAAGATAACCTCTTCTCTTCTTCTGCAAATAAAATAGCTGTATTTACTAATGCTAGATGTGAATATGCCTGCGGGAAGTTGCCCAACTGTTCTTTGGTTTCGAAATCAATATCTTCACTAAACAATCCGAGGTGATTGGAATATTTCAGAACTTCGTCAAACAGGCAGCGTGCTTCTTCTTTATGGCCGGTTACAAACAATGCCCGTATAAGCCAGAATGTACAAATCGTAAAAGCAGAAGTAGGCAACCCAAAATCGTCTTTGCTGTTATAGCGATACATAAGTCCTTTATGGAAAAGGGCTTTCTTGACTGCTTCCACTGTTTTATGATAGCGTATATCATCTGCTTCTATAAATCCATAGGGTTCCATCAATAGTAATGAGGAATCCATTGCTTGATTATTATATGTCTGTGTGAAGCTTTGAAGTTCCTTATTCCAGCCATATTTCATCACATCTTTCTTTATTTTTTCGGCTTCCAGTTGCCAACGTTCGCTATAATTATATTTGTTAAGCATTTGAGCGATTTTAGCTCCGCGATCTAAAGCTACCCAACACATCACTTTGGAAGAAACAAAGTGTTGTCCTTCTCCCCGGATCTCCCAGATTCCCTTATCGGGCTTTCTCCAGTTTTCTACTACTTTTGCTAAAATGGTCTTTACCATTTCCCACATGTCTTCAATTTCATCCAGTGTGCCGGGCATGAGGCGATAATATTGGTAAATCAGGTCCATCAGGTAACCAAAAGAGTCGTTTTGTTTCTGATGGTATGCATCATTTCCTATTCGTACAGGTTTGGAGTTCTTATAACCGGATAGATGGTCGAGTATCACTTCGGTTAGTTGGTGCTCGCCCCGGATGCCATACATAATTTGATAATCATGTTTGGAAACGAATGTGGATTGGATAAATTTCATAAAGCGTTTGGCTGCACCGGTATGTCCGATTTGAAACATGGTTTCGATGGACATGGAAGCATCCCGAAGCCAGCAGAAACGATAATCCCAGTTGCGCACTTCTCCTACAGCTTCCGGAAGGCTTGTCGTTAGTGCTGCCAGCACAGCTCCGTTGTGGTAGGACATTAGTTTCAGAACCAATAAACTCCGTTCGATTACGTCATTATATAGAGTGTATTTCTTGCTTCTGTCTGTCCAGTTCAGCCAATATACCAGCGTACGGCAATATTCTATTTTCTCCCTTTCTATGTCGATTGGGATCACTTTCTCGTTATAGGAGAGCAGGAGAAATTCGTCTTTCTCAAGAATGATTTCTTTTTTTCTCTTTGATGTCCTGAAGAGACAGGGAAGCATATAAATATTGTCTGTCCTTGTTGTCAAAGGAGCAGTAGGATTCGATATACTGTGGAGTGATATTAAGGATCACTTGTCCCTGCGCATAGTTCGGGGCCGGATGATAGTTGATCTTGAAACGCGGTTTCCCTTTTATCCAATGTATGTAGCGGTATAATTCGGCAGGTAAATAATGCCCTGTTTCGTCTTGTGAACGATAGCAGGGCATATAGTCGAGCACTACGAATTCTCCTTCATCGGAGGAGAATTGGGTAGAAAGAATATTGGTGTGGGGGACATAATTTTGTGTGATGCGATAGTCTCCGGAAACTTCGAATCCGAAAGCTCCTCCTTTCTCCCGGTCGAGCATACTGGCAAAAATAGAAGGAGAATCGAAATCGGGAAAACAGAGCCATTCGATATTTCCGTTCTGCGAAATGAGAGCTGCCGTTCGGCAGTTACCTATCACTCCATAATTTAAATTATTCATATTGATTGCTTTTTATTGAGTTTTTAATAGATCTTTGAGAAAGTCGAAAGCGAAAGTCAGGCGATTCTTAATACTTCCTTCTTTTGTGGCAGTTTTTTGTTTGCCTAGTAAAGACCGTAAGAAAGGAAGTACGTCAGATTGGGCAGACAGGTGATAGTTGGCGGCTTCGGATACGCTACCTATTTTAATGGCGATAGCGCTCTTCGGTAATGCCTGAAACATATCTTCATCTGTAGTGTCGTCTCCCATCGCTATAACAAAATCATAACGTCTGTTGGCTAGCAGACGACCCACCTCGGAACCTTTATTGCAATCCGGTGATTTGATTTCGATCACTTTATTTCCTTGTAGAATTTGTAGTTTCTGCCGGGTACAGAGCGAAATCAGCGTGTTGACGAGTTGTTGGGCTCTTAATGTGCCGAGCCATGCGTCACTTTCACGATAATGCCATGCCAGGGCAGTTTCCTTCACTTCCAGATGGGAACGGGGAGTACGGTCTACAAACATTTGAAGAATAGAGAGAATACCTGCTCCCCATTCTATCTTCTTTATGTTTTTATGCCAAACCCCGTTCTCTTTGTAGAAAGCCCCATGTTCGGCAGCCATAGACACAGGAAGGGAGCCAAGCCATTTTTCTAATGTAAAGTGATCCCGCCCGCTATTGATAACAATATGATTGGCGGGATCGCTAGCCAGTTGTTGTAGAATAGAAATGAGTTCCGGTGTAGGTTGTGCATCCTCGGGACGTGGTTTGAGAGCCGTCAGTGTACCATCATAGTCCAGCAGAATCAGGCGTTGTTTGGCTTGGTTATACTTGAGCTTGATTTGTGCGATGGTGGCAGCTACGATGCGTTTTTTCCGTAACATATCATTTTTCATACATGTCGCGTTCAGTTCATTGACAAAGTCGGCTGCCCATTTGTTGACTGTCTGTACGGACAGAATGCTTTGCATACGTTGCAGGCGTTGTTTTTGTTCCTCTTCGGGCATTTCAAGTGCCTGGCAAATAGCATTTTCTATTTGTTCTGTATCGTTCGGGTTGATTTGGATAGCGTCCGTCAATTCTACGGCGGCACCTGCCATTTCGCTAAGGATAAGTACACCGGGATTGTCGCATTTGGTAGCTACGTATTCTTTGGCTACCAGATTCATTCCGTCCCGAAGTGGAGTGACGAGGGCTATGTCGGCCACATAGTACATGGCAGTCAGTTCTTCCAGTGAAAAGCCATGATAGAAATAACAGACGGGAGTCCAGTTCATTGTGGAGTAACGTCCGTTGATTGAGCCGATTTCTTCGTCAATTTTTGTTTTTAGTTCCGCATAACTGCCTACATGGTCGCGTGAAGGGACAATGACCATTGCCAATGTAACTTTACCGTGATATTCAGCATGATGTTCGAGGAAGGTGGCAAAGCCACGAAGACGGTGCAATATGCCTTTGCTGTAATCCAGTCTGTCTACTGACAGGATCAGTTTATGCTCGCCGAAAAGTTTCCGGGTACGTTCAATAGCTTGGTGCACTTCTTTATTTTCCGAGGCCTTATGATAAGATTCATAGTTGATTCCCATTGGTAATGCCTCTACTCTGGTCACCCAGTTGTTGATCTGTACTTCATCCAATTTAAAATCGAGATGTAATACACGTTCTACAGCACTGATGAAATGACGCATATAGTCGTGGGTGTGGAAAGCAATGAAGTCGGCTCCTAATAAGCCTTTCAGTATCTCGGCGCGCTCCGGCAGAATACGAAAAAGTTCGTAGGAAGGGAACGGGATATGATGGAAATATCCGATACAGAGTTCCGGATATATTTTCCTCAACATTCCCGGAAGTAGCATCAACTGATAATCCTGTATCCATACTTTGTCGCCGGGACGTACCAGTCGGCAAATCTCCTCACAGAAAAGACGGTTGACTTGCTGGTAGGATTGCCAAAAACAGTTCTTATATAAGGTATAAGCATAAAAGTAATGGCATAAAGGCCAGATAGTACTGTTACTGTATCCTTCGTAGTAATTTTCAATTTGCTTTTCCGACAAGAAGACCGGATGAAAATTCATTTCCTGTAGTTTCTCGTTAATCTCCTGTTGGTCCTTTTCTTCATTGGCACATATTCCGGGCCAACCTATCCAGTGCTTCTCATAAGAAGTCTGAAGAGAATCCAAACCTGTTGCCAGTCCGCCTTCGCTACGCGAAAATGCGAATTTACCGTTTGTGCCGGCTACTTTGACAGGTAATCTGTTTGCAATAATATAAAGTTTCATATCTATCTCTTTGCAAAGCATATACCAATAGACCTATATTAGTTGTTAATCTCTTATTATCAGTGTATTATAAGTATTATGTTTCCTTCTCTTGCCTTTTCAAAATGAAAATCCCCCTTTCAAAGTGATAATTTGCTTATTTTTTCTCTTCTGAAATTCTGGAAAAGTACAAAGCTTTTCAAAATAGAATCCTTTTTTCAAAATGGAAGGGTATGTTGGATGGATAGAAAGTTTCTTGTGATGTGTATTTTGTTGAATATTAGTCTGTTATCTGTTGTGTGCTTTTTGTGGCACGCATTTGGCATGAAGGGTGGCGAGTAAAAAAATAATAGTAATCATTTAAAAGGTAAAAACATGGGAATAACACTATCATTTATTTTCTGCCTGTTAAGCGGTTTCGCTTGTTTCTGGCTATTTTGGAAATGTGTAGACTGGTTTGAAAATATTTAAAGAAAAAGGAGAATTGATTATGTACACAGCATTATTCGTATTAGGTATTGCGATCTTCGGTTATTTGATGTACGTGCTCGTCAAACCCGAAAAGTTTTAAAGTAACACACACAGTTTAAGGTAAAAAGTATATGAATACAGAAATTTTAGGCGTGGTTGTTCAGATAGCCTTGATGGTGATTCTGGCTTATCCACTGGGAAAATACATTGCTAAGGTCTACAGAGGAGAAAAGACCTGGTCTGATTTTATGGCTCCTATCGAAAGAGTCATTTATAAAGTTTGTGGAATCGACCCCAATGAAGAAATGAACTGGAAACAATTCTTGAAAGCATTGTTGATTTTGAATGCTTTCTGGTTTTTCTGGGGAATGGTACTCTTGGTTTCACAAGGATGGTTGCCCTTAAATCCGGACGGCAACGGACCGCAGACTCCGGATCAGGCATTTAATACCTGTATTAGTTTTATGGTGAACTGTAACTTGCAGCACTATAGCGGTGAAAGCGGACTGACTTATTTTACTCAACTGTTCGTCATCATGCTATTCCAGTTTATTACCGCAGCAACAGGTATGGCTGCTATGGCAGGTATTATGAAGAGTATTGCTGCAAAAACAACCAAAACGATTGGTAACTTCTGGCAATTTCTGGTAATAAGCTGTACACGTATTTTATTGCCTCTTTCTCTGATTGTAGGTTTTATCCTGATTCTTCAGGGAACCCCGATGGGATTTGATGGTAAGATGAAAGTGACTACGATGGAAGGCCAGGAACAAATGGTTTCTCAAGGTCCTACGGCTGCAATTGTTCCTATCAAGCAATTAGGAACGAATGGTGGTGGTTACTTTGGTGTAAACTCTTCTCATCCGTTGGAAAACCCGACTTATCTTACTAATATGGCAGAATGTTGGTCTATCCTGATTATCCCGATGGCGATGGTACTTGCGCTGGGTTTCTATACTCGCAGAAAGAAGTTGGCTTACAGTATATTCGGAGTAATGCTTTTCGCTTTTTTGGTAGGCGTATGTATTAATGTCAGTCAGGAAATGGGCGGTAATCCACGCATTGATGAATTGGGAATTGCGCAGGATAATGGTGCGATGGAAGGTAAAGAAGTTCGTTTGGGGGCCGGAGCAACGGCATTATGGAGTATTGTAACTACTGTAACCTCTAATGGCTCTGTGAATGGTATGCATGATTCTACTATGCCGCTGTCCGGAATGATGGAGATGCTGAATATGCAGATTAACACCTGGTTTGGCGGTGTAGGTGTAGGATGGATGAATTACTATACATTTATTATCATTACAGTGTTTATCAGCGGTTTGATGGTAGGACGTACGCCGGAATTTCTCGGTAAGAAAGTGGAAGCCCGCGAAATGAAAATCGCTACGATTGTAGCTCTGCTTCATCCGTTTGTAATTTTGGTATTTACAGCACTTTCAAGTTATATTTATGTGCACCACCCTGATTTTGTGGAAAGTGAAGGTGGATGGTTGAACAATTTGGGATTCCACGGTTTAAGTGAGCAACTTTACGAGTACACTTCTTGTGCTGCCAATAACGGTTCCGGTTTTGAAGGTTTGGGAGATAATACTTATTTCTGGAATTACACGTGTGGTATCGTTCTGATTTTGAGCCGTTTTATTCCTATCGTCGGACAGGTTGCCATTGCCGGGTTACTGGCACAGAAAAAATTCATTCCGGAAAGTGCCGGCACATTGAAGACCGATACTTTGACTTTCGGAGTCATGACATTTGTGGTTATCTTCATTATTGCTGCGCTGTCATTCTTCCCGGTACATGCATTGAGCACAATTGCTGAACATTTAAGTTTGTAATACTGAATTAGAGAAGATATGAAAGATAATAAATCAGCTTCTTTGTTTCCAAAGGAGCAAGTTATAGAAAGTTTGAAACAGTCATTCGTGAAACTGAACCCGCGGATGATGATAAAGAACCCGATTATGTTTACAGTAGAAGTGGCTACAGTGGTCATGCTGCTCGTAACGCTCTACTCCATTGTAAACTCTTCACAAGGTTCGTTTGCTTACAATATTGCCGTGTTTATCATTCTGTTTGTAACCTTGTTGTTTGCCAATTTTGCTGAAGCTATTGCCGAAGCACGTGGTAAAGCACAGGCCGATAGCTTGCGTAAGACTCGTGAAGAGACACCGGCTAAGAAAGTGGAAGGCAATAAAATCGTTACTGTCAGTTCTTCACAGTTGAAGAAAGGAGATGTATTTGTTTGTGAGGCCGGAGACGTGATTCCTTCCGATGGTGAGATTATTGAAGGCTTGGCTTCTATTGATGAAAGTGCTATCACCGGCGAGTCTGCTCCGGTTATTCGTGAGGCAGGTGGCGACAAGAGTTCTGTAACGGGTGGTACGAAGGTATTGTCCGATCATATAAAAGTAATGGTGACTACTCAACCGGGAGAAAGTTTTCTCGACAAGATGATTGCACTGGTAGAAGGTGCTTCCCGCCAGAAAACCCCGAATGAGATTGCGTTGACTATTCTGTTGGCAGGTTTTACGCTTGTTTTCGTCATAGTGTGTATTACCTTGAAACCGTTTGCCGACTATAGTAATACGGTCATCACCATTGCTTCGCTTATTTCTTTGTTTGTGTGTCTGATTCCGACAACTATCGGTGGACTTCTCTCTGCTATCGGTATTGCCGGTATGGACCGCGCGCTTCGTGCCAACGTGATTACTAAATCCGGTAAAGCAGTAGAGACTGCCGGTGATATTGATACGTTGTTGCTGGATAAAACAGGTACTATCACAATCGGTAACCGTAAAGCAACTCATTTCCATACGGCTCCGGGTGTCAATTTGCACGATTTTGTGGAGACTTGTCTGTTGTCTTCCTTGTCCGATGAAACGCCGGAGGGTAAGTCTATCGTAGAACTGGGACGCGAGTCGGGCATCCGTATGCGTAACCTGAATACAACGGGAGCGCGTATGATTAAGTTTACGGCTGAAACTAAATGTTCGGGAGTAGACTTGGCAGATGGAACACAGATTCGTAAAGGTGCTTTCGATGCTATCCGTAAGATGGTGGAAGGTGAAGGAAATGAATTTCCGAAAGAAGTGGAAGAGATCATCTCTTCTATCTCTAGCAATGGTGGTACGCCGTTGGTAGTATGTGTAAACAAGAAAGTGACCGGTGTCATTGAGTTGCAGGATATTATCAAACCGGGTATTCAGGAACGTTTCGAACGTCTGCGTAAGATGGGAGTGAAGACGGTCATGGTGACAGGGGATAACCCGTTAACTGCAAAATATATTGCTGAAAAAGCCGGTGTGGATGATTTTATCGCTGAAGCTAAACCGGAAGATAAGATGGAATATATCAAGAAGGAACAGCAGGCTGGTAAATTGGTTGCAATGATGGGAGACGGAACGAACGATGCTCCTGCTCTGGCACAAGCCAATGTGGGTGTAGCCATGAATAGCGGTACACAGGCAGCAAAGGAAGCCGGTAATATGGTCGACTTGGATAACGATCCGACGAAATTGATTGAGATTGTGGAAATCGGTAAACAATTGTTGATGACACGTGGTACGCTGACTACTTTCTCTATTGCCAATGACGTGGCCAAATATTTCGCAATTGTTCCTGCCTTGTTTATGATTGCTATTCCTGAACTGGCTGCTCTGAATATCATGCATCTGCATAGTCCTGAAAGCGCCATTCTTTCGGCAGTCATTTTTAATGCGATTATTATTCCGATTCTGATTCCGCTGGCTTTGCGTGGTGTGCAATACAAACCGATAGGTGCAAGTGCTTTGCTTCGCCGTAATCTGCTGATCTATGGTGTGGGTGGTGTGATTGCTCCTTTCGTGGGAATCAAATTGATAGATTTAGTAGTAGGTTTATTCTTTTAATTAAAAAACAATAGCAATGAAAACTTTATTGAAGTCATTAAAAATAACACTTGCTTTTTGTGTCTTTTTCTCTGTGTTCTATATCCTTATCCTGTGGGTGTTCGCACAGGTAGCAGGTCCTAATAAAGGAAATGCCGAGGTGGCTACGCTGGATGGGAAAGTAGTGGGAGCAGCCAATGTGGGTCAGATGTTTACAAAAGATATTTATTTCTGGGGACGTCCTTCTTCTGCCGGTGACGGGTATGATGCGACGAGTTCCGCAGGTAGTAATAAAGGGCCTACGAATCAAGAATATCTGGATGAAGTGAAAGCGCGTATTGATACCTTCCTTGTACATCATCCTTATTTGAATCGTGCGGATGTGCCTGCCGAAATGGTTACGGCCAGTGGTTCGGGACTGGATCCTAATATCACTCCTCAATGTGCGTATGTACAAGTGAAGAGAGTAGCACAAGCACGTGGATTAACAGAAAAACAAGTAAGAGCGATTGTTGATAAAAGCATAGAAAAACCGTTTTTGGGGTTGTTGGGAACAGAAAAGGTGAATGTCTTGAAATTGAATATCGCTTTAGAGGAAAGCAATAAGTAGATGAAGATTGAGCAGCGTTCCTGTCCGGACCGTTTGGGTTATGCCGCGGTTCAAATTAACAAGGTTGGATGGGGCGCTGCTTTTTTACAGGAACATAAAATAGAATTAGATAAAAAGTATGAAAAGTTTTTTTAGTAAAAAGAGTATTTTAGGAACAATGGCTGTAGCAGCCGTATGTATGTTGGGAACTAGCAATGCACAAGCACAAGAGTTTACTATACAAGGTGATTTGGTAAGTTCGTATGTATGGCGTGGTATTTATCAGGGGGGAGCCGCTTCCTTTCAGCCGACTTTGGGATTTAGCGTAGGTAATTTCTCGCTTACTGCATGGGGCTCAACCAGTTTGAGTGAGAGTAATAAAGAAATTGACCTAACCGCAGCTTATAAGTTTGGTGAAGCGGGACCGACACTTTCTGTAGCCACTCTTTGGTGGGACGGACAAGCTGATGTGGCTAATGGAGAACTTACCAATAATTATTTCCATTTTAAAAGTGGAGACACCGGACATCATTTTGAAGCAGGGTTAGCTTATACGCTTCCTATTGAAAAGTTCCCGTTATCTATCGCATGGTATACCATGTTTGCCGGTGCTGACAGAAAAACGACTGATGAGGGGGAGGAAAAGCAGGCATACTCTTCTTACGTAGAACTGAATTATCCGTTCAGTGTGAAAGGAGTTGATCTGAATGCTACTTGTGGAGTGGTTCCTTATAAGACTCCGCAGTATAATGTGAATGGGTTTGCAGTGACGAACCTAGCTTTGAAAGCAACGAAAGCAATAAATTTTAATGATAAGTTTTCATTGCCTATATTTGTACAGGCTATATGGAATCCACGTTTGGAGGACGCCCATTTAGTATTTGGCGTAACTTTAAGGCCATAAAATAAACTCATGAATTTTTGTGAAACCCGTGGTGATCGTGATGATTACTACGGGTTAGGATGTTTAAAATAACAGATTGACGTAATGGATGATAGAGAACATAGTGTACAGTATTTTTTGGATCTGATAAAGAAGTCCCACCGGGGCAAATTCAAGGTCTATATCGGTATGATAGCCGGTGTGGGAAAGTCATATCGTATGCTTCAGGAGGCGCATGAACTGCTGGAGAACGGTGTGAACGTGCAAATCGGCTATATCGAAACTCATGGACGCGCCGGGACGGAAGCATTGCTGCAAGGGCTCCCTGTCATTCCGCGTCGCAAAATCTTCTATAAGGGGAAAGAATTGGAAGAAATGGATCTGGATACGATTATCCGTGTCCATCCGGAAATTGTAATTGTGGATGAACTGGCTCATACCAATGTAGAAGGTAGCTTGAACGAGAAACGTTGGCAGGATGTGATAACTTTGCTGGATGAGGGAATCAATGTGATTTCGGCAATCAATATTCAGCACATCGAAAGCGTGAATGAAGAAGTGCAGGAGATTACGGGTATTGAAGTGAAAGAACGGGTGCCCGACAGTGTTCTTCAGGAAGCGGATGAGGTGGTGAATATTGACTTGACGGCAGAGGAGCTGATTGCACGTTTGAAAGCGGGTAAGATATATCGTCCGGAAAAGATTCAGACGGCATTGGATAATTTCTTTCGGACAGAGAATATTCTTCAGTTACGTGAGTTGGCTTTGAAGGAAGTAGCGTTGCGGGTAGAAAAAAAGGTGGAGAATGAGGTGGTGATGGGAGTAGCCGTCGGACTCCGGCATGAGAAGTTTATGGCTTGTATCAGTAGTCATGAGAAAACACCCCGGCGGATTATCAGAAAGGCGGCAAAGTTGGCAACCCGGTATAATACTACTTTTATAGCCCTGTATGTTCAGACTCCGAAAGAGAGTATGGATAGAATTGATCTAGCCAGTCAACGGTATCTGTTGAACCATTTTAAGCTCGTGGCGGAACTTGGGGGAGAGGTGGTGCAGGTGCAGTCGAAGGATATTTTGGGGAGCATCGTCAAGGTTTGTAAAGAGAAACAGATATCGACTGTTTGCATGGGAACTCCTAATTTAAGGTTGCCATACGCTATTTGTTCTATACTGGGATATAGAAAGTTTTTAAATAATTTGTCACAAGCTAATGTAGATTTGATTATACTTGCATAATATTAATCGTATGAACGTTATGAATATTAAAACGAAACTGATTCTCGGTATCGGAATGCTGGCCGGAATGATTATTTTGCTGGTAACACTTTCAGTTGTGAATCTTCAAATTCTGACAGCGACAGAACCTGATAGTCCTGCTGCTATGCCCGGATTGGAACGTGCTTTGTTATGGATTTCCGTAACGGGAGGAATCTGTATCTTGACCGGACTGATATTGCTTTATTGGTTGCCCCGTACTATCAGCAAGCCTATTAAAGAGCTGAAAGAGGGAATTCTTGAAATAGCCAATCATAATTATGAGAAGCGTCTGCAGATGAATAATAATGAAGAATTCCGGGATGTGGCGGATAGTTTTAACCGGATGGCGGAGCGTTTGACCGAATATCGTGCCAGTACTTTGTCGGATATTCTTTCTGCAAAGAAATTTATTGAAGCAATTGTAAACAGTATAGATGATCCGGTGATCGGCTTGAATATGGAGCGTGAAATTCTGTTTATCAATGAGGAAGCACTCAATGTCTTGAATCTGAAACGGGAGAATGTGATTCGTCAATCGGCGGAGGAACTGGCTTTGAAGAATGACCTGTTGCGGCGGTTGATCCGTGAACTGGTGACGCCAAGCGAGCAGAAGGAACCATTGAAGATATATGCTGACGACAAAGAGAGTTACTTTAAGGCCTCTTATGTCCCTATCATTAATACGGAGGCTGAAAAAGGGGAACCCCGCAAACTGGGTGATGTTATTTTATTAAAGAATATCACGGAATTTAAGGAACTGGATTCTGCCAAGACTACATTTATCTCGACGATATCTCATGAACTGAAGACTCCGATTGCTGCTATTATGATGAGCCTCCAGCTGTTGGAAGATAAGCGTGTCGGTGCATTGAATGATGAACAGGAGCAACTGTCTAAGAGTATCAAGGAGAATAGCGAGCGTTTGTTGAGTATCACCGGAGAATTGCTTAACATGACCCAGGTGGAAGCCGGAAAACTACAGTTTATGCCGAAGATCACCAAACCGATTGAGTTGATCGAATATGCGATCAAAGCTAATCAGGTGCAAGCGGATAAGTTTAATATCCAGATAGAAGTGGAATATCCGGAAGAGAAAATCGGCAAACTCTTTGTCGACAGTGAAAAGATTGCCTGGGTATTGACAAATCTGCTAAGTAATGCTATCCGTTATTCTAAAGAAAACGGGCGTGTGATTATCGGTGCCAAACAGGATGAAAATATGATCGAACTCTATGTTCAGGATTTTGGAAAGGGTATCGACCCGCGTTATCACAAAAGCATCTTCGACCGTTATTTCCGTGTACCCGGAACGAAAGTACAAGGCAGTGGCTTGGGATTATCTATTTCGAAGGATTTTGTGGAAGCTCATGGTGGTACGCTGACGGTAGAGAGTGAATTGGGGAAGGGAAGTCGGTTTGTGATGCGGTTGAAAGCATAAAAATAAATGTCTTTTTGGCGAATCAATATATTGTAGCGTCTTTTAAAATATTTATATTTGCAGGTGAATTGAAACTAAGGTCAAACTATTGGCTATATAAAAACTTAAAAGAACCAGAATCAGATGAAACAGGACATGATTGTTATCCTTGACTTGGGTAGTCACGAGAATACGGTATTGGCTCGCGCCATCCGTGCATTAGGAGTTTATAGTGAGATTTATCCTCACGACATCACCGTAGAAGAACTGAAAGCATTGCCCAACGTAAAGGGTATTATTATCAATGGCGGACCGAATAATGTGATTGATGGCGTTGCCATTGACGTAAATCCGGCTATTTATACAATGGGACTTCCTGTTATGGCTGCCGGTCATGATAAAGCGATTTGCACTGTGAAATTGCCGGAATTTACAGATGATATCGAGGCTATTAAGGAGGCTGTAAAGTCTTTCGTATTTGATACCTGCAAAGCGGAAGCTAACTGGAATATGACAAACTTTGTGAACGACCAGATAGAACTGATTAAGCGTCAGGTTGGCGATAAAAAGGTATTGTTGGCTTTGTCAGGTGGTGTTGACAGCTCTGTGGTTGCTGCTTTGCTTCTGAAAGCAATTGGTGATAACTTGGTGTGCGTGCATGTCAATCATGGTTTGATGCGTAGAGGGGAATCTGAGGATGTGGTTGAAGTTTTCAGCAATCAGTTAAAGGCAAATCTTATTTATGTGGATGCTACAGACCGTTTCCTGAATAAATTAGCAGGAGTGGCGGACCCTGAACAAAAACGTAAAATCATCGGTGGTGAATTTATTCGTGTGTTCGAGGAAGAAGCACGTAAGTTGGACGGTATCGATTTCTTGGGGCAGGGTACTATTTACCCGGATATTGTGGAAAGTGGAACGAAGACTGCCAAAATGGTGAAGTCGCACCATAATGTAGGTGGTTTGCCGGAGGACCTCAAGTTTGAATTGGTAGAACCGTTGCGTCAATTGTTCAAGGATGAAGTTCGTGCTTGTGGACTGGAGTTGGGCTTACCGTACGAAATGGTTTATCGCCAACCTTTCCCGGGACCAGGTTTGGGAGTGCGTTGTTTGGGAGCTATTACACGTGACCGTCTGGAGGCTGTGCGTGAATCTGACGCTATTCTGCGTGAAGAATTCCGAATTGCAGGATTGGACAAGAAAGTATGGCAATACTTTACAGTAGTTCCTGATTTCAAATCCGTGGGTGTGCGTGATAATGCTCGCTCTTTTGATTGGCCGGTAATTATTCGTGCAGTCAATACGGTAGATGCTATGACAGCTACCATCGAACCGATAGATTGGCCTATTCTGATGAAAATTACAGACCGAATTCTGAAAGAAGTGAAGAATGTAAATCGTGTCTGCTATGATATGTCACCGAAACCCAATTCAACCATAGAATGGGAATAAGAAAATAGAGACTAAAATTCAATCAGCCCCGAATGTCGGTATATCCAGCTTTCGGGGCTCAGTTGTAATTTTTGGGGGATTAAGTTTTGTCAATTCCCTTCATGCATATACCTCTGCTAGCCTAAAAAGGAAGAAGCTCATATCCACTACTCCTCTAAATGATGCCCTAAATGCTTTGATTTTAGCATTAAATGCTTCCGCTACTGCATTTGTACTCCTGTTCACAAAGAAGTTCAAAATCCTTTCATAATGGTTCTCAATAGAGTTTGCTACTGTTGTGAATGTATCGTATCCATATTCTTCAATCTTATTATACCATAGTGCTAGCTTTGCTCTTGCTACATCCTTGTCATAGTTTGTGGAAAAGATCTTTCCCAACTCCAATGAGTAGTAATATACGTGCTTAATATCTTCAAACTGCTTGAAAAGTAATTCTGCCCTGATTTTCTGGCTCTTGGTCCATTTATCAGGTGATTTAAATAATAAATATTTGCTTCTGGCTAATAATTGCCTGAGTGTATCTCCGTTTTCGAGTTCTTCTGCTTTATGTACTTCCCCTTCTCTTTTGCCGCTTTCATGGCTTTATTCTCCTCTTTTCAACAAGAAAAATATATGATTGAAGACAATTACCGTCTCCATCTCATAAAAATCAAAAATAGAAAAGAGGACTCTGGGGTATATTCTTCGATTGGATAAAGAATTATACAGGATATGCAAGGAAGTGGGCTATGATGATAGGACTCATTTAACAACTTGTAAATTCTATATTTATTAACACAATAAGTTAAAACGGACAATATTTATAAAGGCAGGATTGATATGTATAATGAGGAATTCTGGCAAACAATAAAAGAAGGAGGGGATTATACACCTCCTTCACAGTTTATCTCATCCATTCTGTGATCTTGTTTTTGGCATAGAAATAATAGAAAGCAAGTCCAAGCCAACTCGTAATGATGATTAAAACGATGAACAAAAGTTTTTCTCACCATAGCACCATTCGTTTTCTTTTATGGTAAGAACAAGGCCGATGATCCATATAATAAATCCAATCATAGCTTTATATTCGTTTATTTGTTATATCACCACAAAAGCATAACATTTTTTAATTTCAATAGTATGTACGGACTATTAATATGTTTTTATGAAAATGTTGTTTCTTTTGACAGAATCAAGCCTTCATTATTAACAGATAGTGTATGTTAACGTGAGTTCGAAATAAAATTAGAAAATAGACAGTTGTCCGTTATTGACAAAATTTACGTCAATGGCGGGCTTCTTTTCAAAAAAGCAGTATGCCGCGATAGCCGACAAGGAGTTGGCTATAAAGTTATTGAATGAACGATGTCTGGAGTGTTCTATCTGCGCAATGTTCTTCAATTCGTCATTGACTGTTTCGATCAGGGCTCTTTTTCTGAGTAAAATCTTGTCGGCAATACTCATCAGTGAGTTCCTCATATTGTTTTTAACTTTAGTAACAAGCTGTATGCCATTCAGGAAAAGATTTTCAAACAGAGCCTGACCTATATATCCCTTGTCTGCACATAGTTTTCCTTTGATGTTTTCCAGAAACTTACCTTGCTTCAACGGTTCTCGGTCATCCACGTTTCCAGGCGTGAACATGAAATTGAGGATCTCTCCTTTATCATTGATTATCAGATGCAGCTTGAATCCGAAGAACCATCCCATTGAACATCTTCCACGTTCGGCAAGCCCTTCAAATGTCTTATGAATAAGGATTCTTTGGTTACGACATATACGTAAGGAAGTGGAGTCAACGAAACTGATGCCGGTACAGGTTCCCAGCAGGACTTTTTTGATGAAGATAGTCATGGGAAGCAATACTTCCTTCTCCAGTTCCACAAAACGGTTATAAGAAACCTGACGCGGAAAAAGGTGTTTCAGATGTTTACAGACATATTCTTTGTAGTAATGCTTGAAACAGCGGAAACCACCGGAGTGAAACAGGATGAGAATAACCATAATCTCAGCATCACTCATACGGTTGGGTTTGTTACGATGCTTGGTTTTCTTATACTCAATCATATATTTTTCCTGTTGAAATGTAAATTTCTTGCAAAAATCATCGGCCATACAATAAATCTCTGTAACTTTAGACTTTGGAAACATAGTGGTAATCGTTTAAATGTTATAATTGGACACTATAAATTTAATGATTTTATCGCTATGTTTCTAATTATAAGTGAAATATATTTATTCTTATATCGAACTCACGTTAAATAATAACTCCAATACACAAACACAAAATTTGCCCTGCCATTTTTCCCGTAGCAGGGCTTTCTAATAAAATATATGATTGACTGAAAATTACTTCAATTTTATATCTGAATAGCAGAAAGAACTAGGCTTCCGATATTAACTGTTATATCACCGCTAATACTTTAAAATCCGGTAAGACAAGTAGAATAACCTTTTTTCTTTTCTTTTTTATATTCTCTATATAGGAAATAGAAAATTTTTGGTTGTAAGAGTTATAGATTTACTGTAAGTAGTTGATTATATTCTAATTCATTTATTGTGAAGTAAAGATATAATATCTACCAATTTTCATATTTACCTCCAAATATCATTATTTCAATATCTTCTTTCATTATAATCTATCTATTGTCTTATTTACCTTTCACTTAAATAATCTAAGAACTGAATATCTTAGTTTTGACTTACTACTGTCTTTTTGAAAATGGAAATATTACTTTGCATCAATAATACGATCAATTCTTTCTTGTTCTTTCTTTACAAACTCATATAATTCGGGTTCGAGAGCCAGTTTGTGAGTTTGGATTTGGTTGAATATTACTGATTCAAAAATGTTCATTAGTTCTCTGGCTATATCTATTATATTATTTTTTTTCTTGCAAATATCAGATATTATCGGTGTGTATTCGGGATTGAGTTTCTTACATGTTGTTGCCATTTGTTTTACAATGTTTGTAATACACACCGTTTGTTCTTCTATTGAGAGCTTATCTCGGGATTCTAAATGCAGATGTAGTAAGTTGATACATTTTACCCATTGTCCATATAAATCTCTAATTATATTCAGACGAGTGAGCAAGATATTGGCAGTAGGATAGTTTTTTAATTTTATTAGCTGGATATTCAGCCGGATATTATTCAATTGATCTTGCTCTGCTATATGGTCGATCTTATGTCTGTCTTCTGTCGTAATGTCTTGTCTATCCATTTTGAAGAGAAATCAAGAACATCAATTGGTTTTATAGAATGGATTATCTCTAGAATATTATTTACCATTTCATCAAGCCTTTTTTGCTCTTGTTCTTTACGAATCAGCAAAATTTGAAGTTTACGATTTTCTCTATTCTGTTTATTGGATGCATTTATGGACCTGAAAGCAATTATCAAAGCGATTGTAGTTGCTACCGATCCTATAGCAGTCCAGTCTATTGTATATAAATCAATATTCATTTTGTTTATTACTTCTAGTTTTTCTACTTCCTTATCATTCTCTGTATCATTATCACGATCCATACAGATACAACAAAGGGAGCGGTTAAAGTCGTTATCCCTAATTTCATTCCGATAATCTGTAATATGGTAGACAATATAACAGCTCCCATTGCCCATATACAACTTTTCCAATCAGTTCCTCCCAAGGCTATAGCACATAACACACCATTATATCCCATTAAACCTGCATTTATACTTTCAGTGTCTATTCCCAATATGATAGCAACAGGAATAGGAAGAAGTGTACCCAATATTGTATAAAGGCTATTCGGGAAAGAATTGACAAGAATCCCTACGAGAAAGAACAGACCGGCCAGTATTGTATTTCCCTGGAACATTACTTGACCTATCCCTAAACATAGAGCCTGGAAATAATCAATATTCTGTGTCGTATTGGTAATTGTATCAGAGACCAGTAATAAATCAGGTATGAACCATGTACAGACTCCGAGCATTCCCCATACAGCAAGAATAAAAGGGGCGGTAAATCCGTAAAGTAAATGTTGTCGGCTGAATAAATAAGCGATCCATGTAGAGAAGGCCGAAGTGATTATCAAAAGGATTAAGCTTTCTACCGATAATATCATAAAGACACCGTAGGCAATACCGACTAGAGTTCCGTTAAATCCATATAATCCTTCTCTTATGTCGTTACGTTCATATCCGGAGAAATACGCAGTCAATGTACTTACTATGTTACCACAGACAGCCAGTATTCCCATTTGCCATGAACCCAGAAATATTCCGATCAGCATTAATAATCCGGATAGTGCATTATTCTGAAACATTACTTGACCTATTCCACGCCCCAGAATGAGTAATGAATTGTATATAGAAACCATTTATATATATTTATTACAAATCCAAATGTTTGGCAAAAGTACAATCTACTCTGAAATAAACAAAGTAAATAGGAACCAAATAGAAGGTTGGAGTAATGCCGGATTGGGACAGATAAAAACAGCCTGTATTCATTTATCTTAAGAGGTATAATTTGAGAACATCATATTTCAAGATGCTTTCATTTCATAGTTTATTCCGGGTTAGTCAGAGACAGAAGTGATACGATAGTAGAGAGCATTTACATAACCGGAGGATGTTATAAAAAATTGTGATACAGTACTTTCCGACTTTAAGAAATATCCTAATAGTATCTCTTCTTTTGTTCACAATTCATTTATTTCATAGCTTGTATCCTTTCTTTTGTGCAGAACTTTCGGTTTTCCTTATTTTTATAATGGAGAATTACCTCAGTTTATTATACTTTACCTTAGAGTTACTTTAAAAAAAATGTTGGTGATACCTCCAATAATATCATACGCCTATTGTTTTTTTGTCTTCCCTTTTACTATTTTATCCATACTGTATGTTATCAATAATGCTATAATTATAGATATCCACCATTTTACAAACTCGTTTCCTATAAACCAAATAGAAATCAGCAATAAACAAGTGACAATAGAATCTAATAGTAAATGCCTCTGTAAATAAGATTTTACATGTTCGTTTTTTTAAAGTAACACGATACATATTGGAAGTAATGAAAACATGATCAATCCTATCAATTCAAAATCAAATGAATAATTATCATTCATAGATAAGCCCTCTGTTTTTAGTAATGTCACAAATATAAAATAAAATATTTAATTTTACAGAAAAATAGACATTTATTATTTATCAAAAATATCATTTTATTTCGTTGGGATAAGTAAAATATATCAAAAACAGCCTGTATTCATTTATCTTAAGAGGTACAATTTGAGAACATCATATTTCAAGATGCTTTCATTTCATAGTTTATTCCGGGTTAGTCAGAGACAGAAGTGATACGATAGTAGAGAGTATTTACATAACCGAAGGATGTTATAAAAAAACTACAATAAACACTATTCTTTAAGCATTTGTACCTTTTTTGTAGATTTTTTATTTACACTTCCCCTCTTGTCTTTCAGCTATGTCTTATATTCCACTTCGCTTCATACTTTCGTCTCTGACCAACTCCGATTATCTTTACCTTGAATATCCTGAAATCCGGTAAGACAAATAGAGTTACCTTTTTTCTTTTCTTTCTTATATTCCATATATAGGGTATTAGAAATTTTTGGCAGTAATGGATTGGTTTATGACAAGTTTGATATATTAACCTTTATGTATCTACAAAGTAATTGGGTATTCCACCATCCTAGACCTTATATACTTAAAAGATTAGATAAGATAGATGTATTTCCGCCAACTTTCCAAATCTTATAATCAGGTAACTATTTTCACAAACAGCTACCTAATGCTATAGGAAATACCAACGTTCACACTTTATATCATTTGGGGGAAAAGTGCAATAATCTAACTTATGCCTAATGTTTACATTTTTTGATATTTCCCGGTTAATCACAAAAAGAAAGTCTTACACTCTTTTCATTAAAGTAATGGAGGAAAGAAAAAAAAGAGAAACCATTCCACATAGTTTCCCTTAGTTTTTTGGTCATTTTATATCAGAATCCATACTTGCGTTCCAGATAAGTTTCAGTAATCATCCATTGGCAGTCATCCAGTCTGAATCCATATTCTTTTTCCAGTGTTGCCAGATACTCTTCAAAATCATCGTATTGTTCTGATTCCTTTCTCTGCCGCTTACTTAATTTAATCTTTATGATTTCTCCTGTTGAAAAGTCCAGGAGTATAACGTATTCGGTTTCCATGATTCGGTTTTCTCCTTTATTTTAGGTTATGTCTTTTAAGCAATATACTGACCTGCGATGCTTTGAACTGACATCCCCAGGCTGTCACAAATCCTTCCTTGTTTAATATTCTTGCCATCTCTGACAATGACTTCTCTTCTTTTACCAGATTTTTCAATAACGCAACAGCCCTCTTGTTATTTGGATTATCGAGAGCCTTCTGTCTGTTGGTTCTGTTGCTGTTCTCTACTGCCTGTGGTAATCTGCTCAATAAGTTTTCAGATTTGCCAAGCCTGCATCCTCTTGCTTTCTTTGCCCTTAGAGACTGTTTTGTTCTCTGGCTGATCAGTCCCGCCTCATATTCCGCTATGCTGCTGATTATATGCAGTACGAGTTTGTTCGCCTCCGGAAAATCACAAAACACTATTTCTACATCGGACTCCAATAATTTACTGGTGAAAGCAACATTCCTGCTCAATCTGTCCAGTTTTGCGACAATCAGGATGGAACCTGTTTTTCTACATACCTCCAGAGCTTCCGTAAGTTTGGGCCTGTCAGATTTACGTCCGCTCTCTGTTTCGATATATTCAGCGACCGGTTTTCTCTCCTTCAGGTAATTCTGTATAATTTCTCTTTGTGCCTCTACGCCAAGTCCTGATATTTCCTGTTTCATCGTTGACTGCCGTAGATAAGCTATATAATTCTTCTGTTGTTCCATATTTAACATTTAATTAACATTCTTCCCGGTTACTAAACGCTCGTTCAATAACCTTTAAACTGGAAGAATCAGGTCTATAAAAAAAAGCTTTCCGTGAGATTTCGAGTTGCTATAAATTCTATTCTCTCACAGAAAGCCGTCTTTTTAGATTCTGAATTTCTCTAAGATTTCCTAATACCTTATAATATCGTATGTATCAGAAATCCTCTTCTCATAATCATCCGTTTTTTCCACATTCCTGTCTATCACGGAAACAAGCATGTCCAGATAAACGTCTTCTATCACTTTTTCTTCTCCTTCAGAATCGGGGATAAGATGTATTTCAAAGAGATCCTTTCCTTCATCGAGAATGATCCGCACCATTCCTGTATGTATGAATCCCTGCACGTGAAATCCCAGTCCTCCTTCGACCGGTTTTATCGTATTCATATCCACTCCCCATGACATTACTATAAAGGGCTGTGTCTTTAGGATTGACCATATATATCCTGCCAGTTTCAGATCATAATTTTTGTTCTCCATATTCGATTTTATTTAAGTTATAATATTCTGTATATATTCTCCGGTAGTCTTCCATATCCAGTTGTGGGAAAACGGAGTGGTACATATAATAGAGGTCTTCTACGCTCCATAATTCCCCCTGGTCGAGCAGCGCAAATATCTCGTCTACAGCTTCGTCAAATTCATCATAGCTCCTCCATCGTCTGTCCAATATTTCTGTCTGGTGTGGATAAGTGTCAGTACAATTCTCAATGATATGCTCTACCAGTGACAGACAGTTCATAAGGTCTTTCTTTATTGTAAACTCATGGTCCGTATGTGGTTCATAATATCCACAGCTGAGATTGACGCAACTTACCTGAAGCCCCCGTTCCTTTAGTTCCTGCACGTCCGTCATCATTCCACGTGTTTCCTTGTATCCGAACTTTTTATATCCGGCAGCTTGAAGGAACCCGGGAGAACATAGTGATGTCCAACCTATTTCATTAATAATATCCTGGTATCCCCGTCTGTCGGGCTGTATAACAAAGCGGCAGTCATTGAAAAAATCCATCACCGCTTTTCCTGACCCGACACATCCCACTTCTTCACTGACAAAGAACGCCAGTTTTAGGGTGTCATACTTTTCCAGACACTTGAGTGCTATCCAGATTCCATTTTTGTCATCGGCTCCGAGTCCTTCCTGTCTTTTATTCCGGGAGCTGTAACCGAATATGATTTCTCCCGTTTCAATAGGCAGGAAATCCTTTGAATGTAACCTCTGTACCTGGTCAAGATGCGCTACGATACAGGGATATGATTCCGCTTCCCCCTTTGTTATATACAAGTTCCCGGCTGCGTCTGTTTCAACTTTGGTACCGGTAATTCTCTTGGTATAATTCCATATAAGCTTGATCATCGCCCGTTCTTTTCCGCTCGGGCTATAAACCTTGTATAATTTCCTAAGCAATTCCATAATTCTTATTTTTTGTGGGTTAAACATTTATTTCATTCATCTCGTATGCATAAGGCAGTCCTGTTTCCTCATCTATCCCGTCATAAAGCATGTCATTCAATTTATGAAGTTCTCCCGTTTCCAGCAGTCTTTGTGCCGACTCTACGGATATTGTCTTTCTTTCATATTCACAGAGGATATTGTTCCATACCTGGTATATGGTTATGCTTTCTGTATGCTCATAGTATTCCTCATCATAATCGGAATAATGCCAGTTTTCCTGCTTGTATGCCTGTTCCGCTTTCTTCCGACATTCTTCACAGCAATAGTACTCTTTCGTTATGTCCGAATAAAGATTATCCTCTTCCAGAAAATACCCGCTACATTCCAGACATTCTATAACATCCGACTCATGATGGTATTCCCCGAGTTTTTCTATCCATATGAATTCGTCCAGATTTTCCACGTCACAGTAATACTCGCATCCGTGGCAATATACGGGACGTGTTTCATAGCAGTGGTATCCATGAAAATCATCGTATTCCTCCTCACCATTCAGAGAACCGTCAGTAATATCAAGTGCGATGTCACCACTTCCGTAATTATCTGCTGTCCCCTCGGATTGATTGTACCATTTGAATGAATCCTGATAACTTAGGGTGTCATTCCAGTCCAGGTCACATTCTATCCTGAATTTTCTGTCCGACAATGAATTCTCCTCAAGGTCAACAAAAGCCCTTGTATCACCCGCACCTGCACCTACCTTTTTGTAGCCGTCAATGTATCCCCCTTTGATCAGGGCATCTATTAAGGCACGCTTCAGGATATCATTTTCATTACTGGCATATTGTCTTTCCGCCAGTCTCCATATTTTTCCGTCCTGGTCCGTAACCCTGTTGTAGATGACACATCTTGCAGTCACCTTTCCTTTTTCATTGGTCAGGTATGCGGCACTTGCATCGACCGATTCTGTATAGAAATAATGCAGTTTCCTGTCCACCATGCAGGAATAAAAATCTCCCACGCAAGAGGAGGATGAGTATATCTTCTCGAAATTCTTGTCCACACATAACCTGTTTTTAGGGAGTCGCCCCGTTGTATAAGTCTGCCAGTCCGCCGAGAACTCCTCACACAGATAGGTCACTACCTGTTCAGGAAGGGTTTTACCGAATTCAGTTTCCAATATGAGCGAGCGGTAGAGTTTTCCCGCTTTCATTTTAAACGTTTTTCCTCCGTTTTCATGGTTAATGTAGCGGATTGACCTGGTATCCCCGTCCTTACATAGCCCTTTCATATCGTCCGTTTCAAAATTCCTAGAGTAAAAGAATTCTCCGTCCAACTCCAGAACATAACGTAATGACATATCTGAGTGCCCGCTTATAATTATTGCCCGTGTAATGGTCTTCTTCAGTTCCGCCATTGAGGAAATATGAAGCAGTGTATAATTGTTTGTCTCTATTGCTTCATGTAGCAATCTCCTGTTCCTGATATATGCCAGCAGTATTCTGTTCTTTCTGCTGCATACTCCGTTTCCATGCTTGACAATTCCAAACATGTCCTTGAATTCTTCGTAATTTTTAAATTTGTAGTATAACATAATCTTTCTTGTTTTAAAATGTTGGTAAATAAAAAAGGAGGACACCACGTTAATTGTGATATCCTCCTCAGATACAATTCCGGTATGTTTCAACCGTTTCTCAAATGAATGGAATGTGTAGTTCCTCCAACACTTCCATTAACTTTTTTGCACCTTCTTTGGATGCTTCATTTCTTAGGTCCGTCCTTCTTTGAGGATCTGCATACACCTTCAATATCTCTACAATAGTCCTGAATAACGTCTGTTGTAGAGTTTTGTGAAATGTTGTTGTTGCAAGGGCGAATCGTTTTTCGTTCCACCCGTAATCATTCAAGGCTCTTGCCAGTTCCTGTGCCGCCTTGAACTCCCTGCTGTTTTCAAGTTCAAATCTTTCCACATTTCTTTCTGATTTGTTTTTAGTTAAAATATAGTTGTATTGACCGGCCATTTTTCCGCGTCAGTATCAATGAGCTGGTGTACATATTTATCTGACGGATGCACCTTTTCGACTTTTAAAGTGGCTGCAATATAATTTGTTGCTTGTACCGTCAGCGAGGGCATCATTTCTATGAAGTTCTTGTAAGTTTCCCCCTCTTCGGTAATTAAACTGTATTTGATTATATCAAAAGTGTAATGTGCCATACTTTATTCCTTTATATTTTATTCAGGACCATTCCCGCTTTACTCACCGGTGTGCTCCGTCCGTTCATTTTCTTTCTTTTGCAGTTGAAGTTTTACCTTCTCCGCATCAAATTCATAATTCATGCATCTGTCAAAATTTCCCATCAGAAGAAGCAGGGGAAATAACATTCCGTGCCTGCAACTCCTTCCGTGCTCGTCTAATGCTGATTTACAGGTGTCACATTGATATATGTCCTGTATACATGCTACGCTCATATATTTTCTCCTTTCTTTTTTTAGTTAAATTTCTGATAACAAAAAAGAGGATACCACCTTTCTTCCCTGGTGATACCCTCTTCGGATATGTAGTTCAAATCATATTTCTTCCGGTCATTCTATAAACCAGGAATATGCTTCGTCCCTGTGATTCAATGCTTCTGTCAGTCCTACCGAAATTTCCGTCGCATTTACACTACGTCCTAGAAATGAATCGAGATAGCTGTTTTTGTTTGCTCCTGTTATAAGGTTGTAGAACATCCACATGCTCAGTTCACCGTTATTCCCGGCAAAGTTCTCATCGTGGATATATTGTTTTGCTACATTGTTGATCTGACTGTCCGTAATAAGCAGTCTCGGTAGCATCCTCTGTTGGTGCTGGGGGAGGTAGTTATACAGCCTCATTCTTCCCAGTATCTGGCAGAACTGTTTTTCACTCAGCATTGTATCACCCAGCGATTGCATCAGGTGAATATGTTTTGCTACATTATATTGTCCGAACAAGTCCAGGGTAAATTGATATAGCCCCCTCGAACTTGTTGCTTTGATTTCTTCCTTGTACCCGTCCGTTGATAAACACTGGTTGGTACAGGCCAGATTGAGAAATCCGACAGCGATATTGAATTTCTGCGCTGTCATTTTTCCGCTCAGATTATCCCTTGCATAGCTTTTACAGCCTGTGATGCATAGGTTCAGTCGATTTCCGTTTACATTCCGGCTGATGCTCGGAATCTCTATGTTGAAAATCATCCTTTCATAATACATTGTCTTGTCTGATTCCAATAGTTGATCCACTCTTTTGTTGATTGCTTCCGGTATTCTTCCCCTGACAATGTGTGATGTTCTTATTTCCGGGGTACAAATCGTTTCCCCGTGATAAAAATCTCTGGCCGCCTCATAGACTGATTCTATGAAACTCTGATGTGATATGCATACCTCGTTGTCCTTGGCAAAGGTAGGTATGATACAATCGTTCTTGAGATGATCCAAAGTCACCTCTGTTGTATTCGCTTCAATGAATGGTGAGCGTTTTGCCGGTTGTTCCGTAATGATAACCGCTTCTTCCACGTCCTGCTTCCATTCGTTTGCTTTTGCCGCCCTTTGTGTGGATGGCAATAATAAATTGGTTGTTTCCATATTGTAACTTATTTTAATTGGTTGATAAATAAATTCCGATAAAAGAAAAAGCCAAGAGGGTTATTTCTTTGCTTTTACAAATATTCCTCTTAGCTTCTTTATTCCCTTGAGTACTGCTGTCGTAACTTCAAGGATTGTGATTATAACGTCCTGTGCTTTATTGTATTCCATTTATAAGACGCTCTATTAGTTTTCAGTTGCTACGTTAACTGTATCAACTTTAGCGGCAGCATCTTTTTTCTTCCTCTTTTTGCCGCCATACTTTTCAACAAGCTCTACGATAACCGAGCTTGCCACGATAATCTCAGCCACATTAGCCGCGATTCTGATTCCTTTCATTAATTTTCCCATTGTTCTTTTGATTTTAAATTGTTAGTATTCTATTTTATTGTTCTCTTATATATTATTCTCATATATAAGGGTTTGAGGGGGAATGGGAATGGTGGGGAAGAAAAAAATAAAGAGCCGTTATCAAGACTCATCGTTCTGACTTAGCTCTTCGACAGATCCACATGCTTTCATTACCAAGACTAGAGCTGTGATAATTACTTGCATCGTTTCTATCCCTCGAATTGAATGTTTCAACCATCTTCTGCAATTGAATTCAACCCGGAAATTTGTTTATTATAATGCCTGAAGCTGACGCACTTCTTCATTCCAAGTGCTGTTAATGCCTCAAGCTTTTCTCATATATAAGGGTTTCAGGGTTTTAAGGAGGGAATTTGTTAGTAAATAATCTGCATATTAATAAAAATGATACTTAGAAGAAATAATTATAGATGAATATTAAAAATAAAATAAATATACGACATTTTTAGTTATCAGGTTTTGATATAAAAGATCTGTTTTTTGCTATCTTTGGGCCAGATATATTAAATATATGGGATGTTGGGAAAATACAAACACCATGTTCATTGAAATAAGATAATTTATTGTATATATAATTTGTTTGTGATGTCTATTAAAGCATTATACGTAAAAGAAGTATTTGATACTAAATGTGGTAGTAGAAGATATAATTATGGGGTGGCTACATTTTTAGCAAAGCCTGAATTGATTATTCCTACTACAGGAGAACATGATTATAGAACATGTGAATGTTGCCAAAAGAACAGGTTGCAAATTCTTGAAAATCTAAAAAACAAGATGGAAAAATTTCCATTCTGTTGTGCGCATCATAAAAAGTTATTGACCTTGAAAGAGTTTGATAAGAGGGATTATTATAATGCTGATGTAATGTGTGCTGATAAGGTGATTTTTTGTTATCAGCATATTTTAAATAATCAATATAGGACAGATTGGAGAAGTGATATTGAGAACTATTTGGAGTATGCAATAAATAGCTTTGGTTTATTTCCAGAGGGTTATGGAGCACCTTTATTTATTGGCGAATTTCTTGATTATCTATCTCAACTAATAAAAGGGAACTCAGATATAAAGCAGGAAATCCGTTCTTTTATCAATTCATATATAACTGATTTAAAAAAGCCCATAAAATCTGTTACTAAAAATCCAATAAATTTTTTATTGTCTAAATATGATGTATGGCTTAAATCTTTTCCGTTCGATTTTCCTGAATTTCAAAATGCAAAAAAGTATTTTGAACAACGTTCTCCCATAATGTTTACAGAATCAGCTTATAACCCCTACACACAATTAACGAAAGCACATTTAATAACAGAAAAAGATTTGGTTAATTATTTATTAGGTTGTACCCAAGCGCTAATTAAGAAGATTGATCTCCGTAGTTTAGAGCAGAACCCAATTCTCCTACAATATCAAAAACTTATAATAGACAAATCTTATCAAATTGAAAATGAAGAATTGTTTGAGTCTTATAGTAAGGAGGAGTTACGGTATATTGGCTTAATAAAAAAATGGTTAAAGATTCAACAACATTATATTGAGCAAACAAAATCAGTATTAGACTTTAATAAGACCATCTCCCAAGGGGATACTTATGATACATCTTATTCAGAAGCTATGCATAGGATAAAATTCTTCAAAAACTTTATAGAAGATAAAGATGGATATAAATTATTTAATAGGAATGATGGTAAATGTAAAGAAATGGATGTTCAGTTGAGTTTTAAGTTAGTTTGGTATAAGACAAAATTTGCAGTTGATAGTGAAGTCGGAAATGGCAGAGGTGTTGTTGATTTTATAATTTCTAAAGGTGCTAATGATAAGACACTGATAGAATTTAAACTTGCTTCAAATTCAAAATTAGAAGCTAATTTGCTACATCAACTACCTGTTTATGAAAAGGCCAATAATACAAATAAATCTATAGAAGTTATTTTATATTTTAATGAACAAGAAAAGAAGAAAGTGGATAGAGTTCTAAAAAAATAGATTCCCTTAATAAAGAGAATATGATAATAATTGATTGTATGAATTGTAAACTATCAGCATCTAATATAAGATAAACAAATGTTAGCTTATGGTAAATAATCTACAACTGTTTAGTGATAATCCTCTAAGAGTCATCTATAAACCTTCAGAACTACTTGGGATGTTTACATCTTATCTGTCTAAACAAGATGTAAATTTAAAAATAATATATCTTCGTGGAATATATTTAAAGAACCCTAAACACGACCCGCGTTGGATATATAGATATGATATTTTAAGAGATGAAGATACGCAAACAGAAATCACTCTTCAAATTTCGCAAAAACTATGTAGTGAGTTGAAAGATGGCAACCTTGTCACAGTAGGTGGAGTCTTAGGAAAAAGGGTACAAAACAATAGTCATATTCAGCTAATGTTAGTTGTTAGTCGCGTAGAGATAGTGCAAGAACAAGTTGTTGATGAAGAAGAACAGAAGCGTATAGAATTTCGTCGAAAGAAAGTTCAAATAGGATATAAAAATATAGATGGAGTTTTAGAACAAAAGCTATTTATTGATGAAAGGCCTAGGGTTGCTTTAGTTTTTGCTGCTACTTCCATAACTATGTCCGATTTCAATGCTGGTATTAATGCTGCAAAAAGTGCTATCGATTTTTACGAACAACGTGTAAATTTTGCTAACACAAAGGAGTTGACTGCTCTTTTAAAAGAACTTGATCAACAAAAATATGATGTTATTGCTCTTGTTCGTGGAGGCGGTGGTGGTATTGAGAGTCTCGATGAGCTGGATGTCTTAGACATGATAGTGGAAATGCAAACTCCAATTATCGCTGCAATTGGTCACGTTGAAGAGAAGTTGTTTATAAAGCAGATTGTGGATAAGGAAGCCCCAACTCCAAATGGTTTAGGACAATACTTTTCAGATTTGGTTGAAACTGTTAGTGAAAAGAAAAATAAATCTCGTGCTGTTTTAACAGAGCAAATAAAAAAGCAGTTTCAAGAGCAACTCATAGCAGCTCAGAGGCAAAATAAGGAATTACAAGAGAAGTTAGTTTTCCTTACTAAAGCTCAGGAGGCTGCTCAGAGATTACATAAAGAACAAGTAGAAGTTGCCCATAGACAGAATCAAGAACTGCAAAAGAAACTTGTAGGAATAAGTAAAGCTAACGAGGCTGCTCAGAAACTACATAAAGAACAAGTAGAAGTTGCCCATAAACAGAATCAAGAACTGCAAAAGAAACTTGCAGGAATAAGTAAAGCTAACGAGGATATCCAAAAAGCTCACGTAGAGCAAATAAATAAGCAATCTAAGGAATTTAATGCTAGTTTGAAAATGATGCAAGAGATCAATGATAATCTAAACAAGTCTCTTCAAAAATTGACTGCTCAAAATACACAGGCTACAAAAGACTTAAATGAAGCGAAAGAAAGAGCGAGGGAATTACAAAGGCAGCTTGAAGGGGCTAGGTTAAAAACTAATAAAGGATGTTTGAGTATGGTCGTAACTATTATAACTATATTAGGAGTGGCTTGTTATGCTATATGTTTGATTCTATAGAAGTTGAACTTATGGGATTGTTAGAGAAATCTTATTGAAATAACTTTTAAATACAAAAAGATTAATTATCAATTTATTACTGAATTGTACATGTATAAATAATCATAGAGATTCTTATTTTGTTGTATTGATAATAGTAAGATACATATAAATAAAAAAGAGTATAATTCTTGTATATTATTGGGGAGAATAAATTAATCTATGGAATAGTTTCATTTGAAACTTTATGTTTCGAAAACTATCTGCTTCTTTGTTTATCTAATGCATTTTGTTTACCTTTGTGTCTAACAATATGTTAAGTTGAAGAATATGAACAATAATAATCAGATAATTCGTTTTGACTGGGCAATGAAGAGACTGCTCCGGAATAAGGCAAACTTTAGCGTACTTGAAGGTTTGTTGACTACGTTGCTGGGTGAGAGGATCGTTATCCAAAAACTCCTTGAAAGTGAAAGTAATCAGGAGGACGAATTTGACAAGTATAATCGTGTAGATATGCTTGCCGAAGATTCTAAAGGTGAGCTTGTTTTGATAGAGGTGCAGAACAACAATGAGTATGCCTACTTTCAGCGAATGTTGTTCGGTACTTCTAAATTAGTGACTGAATATATCAATAGAGGAGAGAGTTATGACAAAGTACGTAAAGTTTATAGCGTCAATATTGTCTATTTCTCATTAGGGCACGGAACAGACTTCGTATATCATGGAAAGACAGAATTCAGGGGTATTCATCAAGGGGATATTTTAGAACTGACTCCTTTCCAGAAGCAGACATTTAAAGTAGATACAGTTAGTCAGTTATATCCTGAATACTATATCCTGAAAGTGAATGGCTTTAATCAGGTAGCCAAGAGTCCATTGGAAGAATGGATTTACTATTTGAATACAGGTGAGATCCCTTCTAGTGCTACAGCTCCCGGACTTGAAGAGGCACGTGAAAGACTAAAACTCGATAGTATGACGAAAGATGAATTGGCGGCTTATTATCGTCACTTGGATAATATTGTGATACTCCGAGATAATATTTATACAGAACGAGAAGAAGGAAGAGCAGAAGGTCTTGAGGAAGGATTGAATAAAGGGAAAGAAGAAGGAGTAAGAGAAGCCAATTTGAATAATGCTCGTAACCTGAAAAAGCTGGGAGTAGCAATTGATATAATTTCACAAGCTACTGGATTGTCTAAAGAAGAAATAGAAAAGTTATAGTGTAAACTTGAATATGTTATTGATTGAGGGGATATACGGCTTACTGTGTATTCCCTTTTTTATTGTTATTGGGATAGGGATGATAGGAGCGAAAAGGAGGACTTTTAGTGTAATTTGTTGGGAGGAGGGGATAAGTTGAGTTAAAGTAATATAAATATAGTGCTTTTTAGTGGGGGAGTAGAATGAGGGAGTAAGACTGTATATTGAAAATAATATTATTGATAATCAGTGGTTTAAATCTCGTGTAAGTGGAGCGTATCGGACTCGAACCGATCACCTTAACACTGCCAGTGTTACGCTCTAGCCAGATGAGCTAACGCCCCTTTTTTCTCTTATATGATAACGTTTGTAAACGAATCTCTTTTGTTGCCGCAAATATAATGCAATATTCTGAAATAATTGCTATGTTTGCGGTAAATAATCTATTAGAAGGAAAAATATGTTGATTTATAACACCACTTTTCAAGTGGACGATGATGTTCACGATAATTTTTTGATTTGGATAAAAGAATCTTATATTCCCGAGGTACAGAAGCACGGAGCGCTGAAAACACCACGTATTTGTCGTATATTGAGCCATCGGGAAGATGGGAGCGCCTATTCTTTACAGTGGGAAGTAGAGAGTAGTGGATTGTTGCACCGCTGGCATTTGGAACAAGGGATACGATTGAATGACGAACTGACTAAGATATTTAAGGATAAGGTAATCGGATTTCCCACATTGATGGAGGTGATAGAGTGATTCAACCGGTAAAAGAGAAGATAATTCTGGGGATAGACCCCGGTACGACAATCATGGGATATGGAGTGCTGAGAATAAAAGGAACCAAACCAGAAATGATTGCTATGGGGATTATCGACTTGCGTAAGTTTGCCAATCATTACTTGAAATTGCGCCATATCCATGAGCGGGTGCTGAGTATTATTGAAAGCTATTTGCCTGATGAACTGGCTATTGAAGCTCCTTTCTTCGGCAAAAATGTTCAGTCTATGTTGAAATTGGGACGTGCGCAAGGAGTAGCGATGGCAGCAGCGTTAAGTCGTGATATACCGATCATCGAATATGCCCCGTTGAAGATAAAGATGGCTATTACCGGAAACGGACAAGCATCGAAGGAGCAGGTGGCGGATATGTTGCAGAGAATGCTTCATTTCTCAAAAGCGGATATGCCCACTTTTATGGATGCGACCGACGGTCTGGCTGCCGCCTATTGCCATTTCCTGCAAATGGGACGGCCTGCTGTAGAGAAGGGATATAGTAGCTGGAAGGATTTTATAGCGAAGAATCCGGATAAAGTGAAGTAAACTTTAACAATAAATCAGATTACGAAAAATAGTATCATAGGAGAGCTTGAGATGAAGATAGGAATTAATTCAATAATAGGAGTGACTACAGTGGCAACAGTGATGAGTTGTTCTTCTGCGAAAAAGGAATATGCTTCCTTCGAGTTGTATCCCGTCCGTACGGGAAGCCTTATGGAAATGGAATATACTCCGGAAGCTACGAAATTCACCCTTTGGTCACCGACAGCAGAAGAAGTGCGCCTGATGCTTTATGATGAAGGTGAAGGAGGTCATGCTTATGAAACAGTGAAGATGGAACTTGGAGAGGATGGAACTTGGGCAACTGTGGTTAACAAGAATTTGCTCAATAAGTTCTATACTTTCAATGTGAAAATCAATGATAAATGGCAAGGGGATACTCCGGGAATTAATGCTCATGCTGTCGGGGTGAATGGAAAACGTGCCGCTATTATCGATTGGAAAGCAACGAACCCGGAAGGATGGGAGAATGATCAACGTCCTCCGCTGAAATCTCCTGCCGATATGATTATCTACGAAATGCATCATCGTGATTTTTCGGTCGATTCTACTTCCGGAATAAAGAATAAAGGAAAGTTCCTTGCTTTGACCGAGCATGGAACGATGAACTCGGATAAATTGCTGACAGGAATCGACCATCTGATAGAGTTGGGTGTGACGCATGTGCATCTTCTTCCTTCCTATGATTATGCTTCCGTAGATGAAACAAAATTGGATGAAAATCAGTACAATTGGGGATATGACCCGTTGAATTACAATGTTCCGGACGGCTCATATTCAACAGATCCTTATCAACCCGCCACTCGCGTGAAAGAATTCAAGCAAATGGTACAGGCGTTGCATAAAGCCGGCATCCGGGTGATTCTGGATGTGGTTTACAATCATACGTTTAATACGGCGGAGAGTAATTTTGAACGTACAGTACCCGGTTATTTTTATCGTCAGAAAGAAGACGGGACATTGGCGAACGGTTCGGGTTGTGGAAATGAAACGGCTAGTGAACGTCCTATGATGCGTAAGTTTATGATAGAATCCGTGCTTTACTGGATGAAGGAATATCATATCGATGGTTTTCGCTTCGATTTGATGGGAGTGCATGATATTGAAACGATGAACGAGATTCGGAAGGCAGTGGATGAAGTGGACTCTACTGTTTGTGTTTACGGAGAAGGATGGGCTGCTGAAACGCCTCAATATCCTGTTGATTCTTTGGCTATGAAAAAGAATGTGGCGTATATGCCCGGAATTGCAGTCTTTTCGGACGAATTTCGTGACGGACTTTGCGGTTCTGTTTGGGAGAAAGGTAAGGGAGCTTTTCTTGCCGGAGTGCCGGGAGGGGAGAACAGCGTTAAGTTTGGTATTGTGGGAGCTATCGAACATCCGCAAGTACGCTATGATTCGGTGAATTACAGTCGGCAAGCCTGGGCCGGACAGCCTACCCAAATGATTAGTTACGTTTCCTGCCATGACGGTTTATGCCTTGTTGATCGCTTGAAAGCAAGTATGCCAGAAGCTACTCCCGAGCAACTGGTCCGGCTTGATAAGCTTGCGCAGACGGTAGTCTTCACTTCGCAAGGTATTCCTTTTATCTATGCAGGAGAAGAAGTGATGCGCGATAAACAAGGGGTGGATAATAGTTATAAGAGTCCGGATGCAGTCAATGCTATCGATTGGCGACGCAAGACGATGAACGGAGATGTTTTCATGTATTATAAGCGGCTCATAGATCTGCGTAAGTCCCATCCCGCTTTCCGTATGGGAGATGCGGAAAAGGTTCGGAAGCATCTGGAGTTTCTTCCAGTGGAAGGACAAAACCTGATTGCATTCCGCCTGAAGGATCACGCGAACGGAGATAGTTGGGAAGATATTATCGTGGCCTTTAATTCCCGTATGACCCCTGCGCGTTTGGCAGTGCCTGCCGGAAAGTATACAGTGGTGTGTAAAGACGGGGTGATAGATGTTCGCGGACTGGGAACACAGACGGGAACGGAAGTGATTATTCCCGGCCAATCGGCTTTGATTATGTATCGGTAGCCAGCTTTTTCAGCTTGAATGTAACATAACAACAACTATTTGTAACATATGCATACGATGATGTAACAGACGGGAAACAATCTGAATCGTAATTCTTCGGTGGAGGGCAAGAAACTTCTTAAGTTTGCAACGTGATAGTCGGCAAGATTCGTCATTTTTTCTAACTATCGCGAAATAACTAAGAAGTAAAAGAAAAGACAGAATGAAATGGACTCTACAATGAAAATGAATGACGCTAAAGGTTTCTACAAGCTCTCCTGACTCCAGCGTATAGGATTCGGCTCCGGTGATTTGGCGCAAAACCTTAATCTATCAGACCGTATGTATGTATTTGCTGATTTTTTATACGAATGTATATGGTCTCAAACCGGAGGTGGCAGCCGTGATGTTCCTTATCGTCAGGATAGTGGATGTCATTTGGGATCCTCTTGTAGGGGCTTTTGTTGATAAGCACAATCCTAAACTCGGCAAATACCGTTCATACCTTATATTGGGAGGGATTCCATTGACAGATATTTTCTACAAAGCGGGTATGGCTCTTGGAGGTGTGGTGCCGGGACTTGTCATGGCATTTGTCGGATTTGATCAGACTAATGAGGTGCCACAATCACCTTTTGCCGAACAGGGGATACTGTGGCTTGTAGCTGTTATTCCTGCCTTGCTGCTTCTGGTGGCTATGTTCATTATATCTAAGTATGGACTAGAGGACGATGTGATTGATAACATCAATAGAGAGATAAAATTACGCCACAAAGGGGGCGAATAAATAAAAGAATATTTACTTAAAAATTGTTGTATATAAAAACAAACGGATCAATATTTTTTTGCTTGTGATGGCGGCATTTCTTACTTATGGTGGTGAAGTAGCTTTTGCGCAAAACAATTCCGTTGGCTTTTCAATATGCACATGAGGCTGATCCGGATTCTTGGCGTAATGATTGGCCGATGGCTGGGCGTAACTATTATATCTATTTTGGTGGATTGTGGGGCGGTCAACTCCAACGTTACAGGAATAATAAGGCGTTGGAATCTGCCATTTTGCCGGAAGGTACAGAAGAAGCCTTGCCCACACGTGTAGCCCGTTTGAGAGAGGACATGATGGAGTTTGCCGAAGAACCACGCGGTGGTGATAATCGATAAAAATGGGAAACCGTTGACAGCCGGAGATACGGCCGCTGTTTTTTTGAAGCTTCGTGGATGCACAAGTATAACGGGAGATATTATTTCTCTTATTCTACGGGAGATACCCATTTGCTTTGTTATGCGATAGGTGATAATCCATACGGACCATTCACTTATCAGGGAGTCATTCAGACTCCGGTAGTAGGATGGACTACACATCATGCCATTGTTGAATTCAAAGGAAAGTGGTATTTGTTCCATCACGATTGTGTGCCATCAGGAGGGAAAACTTGGTTGCGCAGCATGAAGGTTTGCGAACTGCAATATGATGCGGACGGGAAAATCATTACTATTGACGGAATGGATGAATAACCCCGTTGGATAAACAAATCGGTTGTATGAATGGAAAAATGTTCGTGATAGGTCTTGTTTTGCTGTAAAATTGTTACCTTTGCGGTCGATAATTAAACAGAATATAAGAATATGAGTCAAAATACATTTAGCATGGCGGGGGGCGTAGCACGCAACCCGCTTGTGCGTTTAGCCAAACCCATCACGTCAACTATCGGAGCGAATGAACATATAGCTATTGTAGGTCCTAATGGTGGTGGTAAAAGTCTTTTTGTAGATACTTTGATAGGAAAATATCCTTTGCGTGAGGGAACGATTGAATATGATTTTTCTCCTTCGGCCACTCAGACTGTTTATGATAATGTGAAATATATTGCTTTCCGTGATACTTATGGGGCAGCCGATACCAATTACTACTATCAGCAGCGTTGGAATGCTCATGATCAGGATGAAGTGCCGGATGTTCGTGATATGTTGGGCGAAATCAAAGACGACAAGCTGAAAAATGAATTGTTTGAACTTTTCCATATCGAACCTCTTCTTGACAAAAAGATAATTTTACTTTCCAGTGGTGAACTACGTAAGTTCCAACTCACTAAAACTCTGTTGACAGCACCTCGTGTGCTGATTATGGATAATCCGTTCATCGGTTTGGATGCACCTACCCGCGAATTATTGTTCTCCTTGCTTGAGCGTTTGATAAAGATGTCGTCGGTGCAGATCGTCTTAGTCCTTTCTATGCTGGATGATATACCTTCGTTTATTACTCATGTCATTCCTGTGGATAAGATGGAGGTCTTTCCTAAAATGGCACGTGAGGCTTATCTGAAAGCTTTTCATGACAGAGATACGGTTGATTCTTTTGAGGAGTTGCAGAAACGGATTATCAATTTGGCTTATGACGGAAATACCTACGACTCGGGTGAAGTCGTGAAATTGAATAAGGTGAGTATTCGTTATGATGACCGTACTATCCTGAAAGAATTGGACTGGACAGTTCGTCGTGGTGAGAAGTGGGCATTAAGTGGGGAAAACGGAGCGGGTAAATCGACTTTATTGAGTCTGGTTTGTGCAGATAATCCGCAGTCGTATGCCTGTGATATCAGTCTTTTCGGGCGGAAAAGAGGAACGGGAGAAAGTATTTGGGAGATCAAGAAACATATCGGTTATGTCAGTCCGGAGATGCATCGTGCCTATCTCAAGAATTTGCCGACTATTGAGATTGTGGCCAGTGGTTTGCACGACAGTATCGGTCTGTATAAACGTCCTCAACCGGAACAGATGGCTATCTGTGAGTGGTGGATGGGTATATTCGGTATTGCAGATTTAAAAGATAAACCATTCCTGCAACTATCCAGTGGAGAACAACGTTTGGCCTTGCTGGCAAGAGCTTTCGTCAAAGACCCGGAACTGCTGATTCTGGATGAACCGCTTCATGGATTGGATACCTATAATCGTCGCCGGGTAAAGAAAGTGATTGAGGCTTTCTGCCGACGCAAAGATAAGACGATGATTATGGTGACACATTATGAATCGGAACTTCCCGATACAATTACAAACCGTATTTTCTTAACGAGAAACCGATGAAAGAATAAAATCAGCATTTTAGGTATTGGCAACTCCTTCTTCTTTGGTGAACTTTGTAGCGAAACAAACTGTTCTATATATAACTAAAGAAGAAAGGAGACCAATAAAAATGAGAAAAATAGTATTGCTTCGTCATGGAGAAAGTGCTTGGAATAAAGAAAACCGCTTTACGGGTTGGACAGATGTCGATCTGACCGAAAAAGGAATTGCCGAAGCTGAGAAAGCAGGCGAGACATTGAAGGAGTATGGCTTCAATTTCGATAAAGCCTATACCTCTTACTTGAAAAGAGCTGTCAAGACGCTGAATTGTGTACTTGATAAAATGGATCTCGACTGGCTACCTGTTGAAAAAAACTGGAGTCTGAACGAAAAGCATTATGGCGATTTGCAAGGATTGAATAAAGCGGAAACTGCCGGGAAATATGGTGAAGAACAAGTGCTGATCTGGCGTCGTAGCTATGATATTGCCCCTAATCCGCTTTCGGAAAGTGACTTGCGGAATGCGCGTTTTGACTACCGTTATCATGAAGTTCCAGATGCCGAACTTCCCCGTACCGAATCATTGAAAGATACCATTGAACGTATTATGCCTTATTGGGAATCGGATATATTTCCCAACCTGAAAACAGCCCATACTTTATTGGTTGTGGCTCATGGTAACAGTCTGCGAGGTATCATCAAACATCTGAAACATATTTCTGATGAGGAAATTGTAAAACTGAATCTGCCTACTGCCGTTCCTTATGTATTCGAGTTTGACGAGAACCTGAATGTCTCTAATGATTATTTTCTTGGAAATGCGGAAGAAATCAAAAAAATGATGGAAGCGGTAGCCAATCAAGGAAAGAAAAAATAAAGTGTTGTATATTAAAAAAAGTAAAGTTATGAGTAAAGTAATTGATTTGTTAGGAGATAAAGCCGGATATTATCTGGATCACACTTGTAAGACGATTGATAAGTCTTTGATTTATGTGCCTTCTCCCGATACGATAGATAAAATATGGGTTGATTCCGACCGTAATATAAAAGTGCTGAACAGCTTGCAAGCTATTCTCGGACATGGACGTTTGGCTAATTCCGGTTATGTATCCATTCTTCCTGTCGATCAGGATATTGAACATACTGCCGGAGCGTCTTTTGCTCCGAATCCTATCTACTTCGATCCGGAGAATATTGTAAAATTGGCTATTGAAGGCGGTTGTAATGCGGTCGCTTCTACATTCGGCATTTTGGGAGCGGTGGCACGCAAATATGCCCATAAAATTCCGTTTGTGGTTAAACTGAATCATAATGAATTGCTGACCTATCCTAATTCGTATGATCAGGTGATGTTCGGCACAGTGAAAGAAGCATGGAATATGGGAGCTACGGCTGTCGGCGCTACTATCTATTTCGGTTCGGAACAAAGTCGTCGCCAATTGGTGGAAATCGCTGAGGCTTTCGAGTATGCTCACGAATTGGGGATGGCCACTATCCTGTGGTGTTATCTGCGTAATAGTGATTTTAAGAAAGATGGTGTGGATTATCATGCTGCTGCCGACTTGACCGGACAGGCTGACCGTCTCGGAGTTACGATCAAAGCAGATATTGTCAAACAAAAACTTCCTACGAATAATGGTGGTTTCAAAGCAATTGGTTTCGGTAAGACGGATGAACGTATGTACACCCGACTGGCTTCGGAACATCCGATTGACCTTTGTCGTTATCAGGTTGCCAATGGTTATATGGGGCGTGTCGGTTTAATCAATTCCGGTGGTGAGTCGCACGGAGCTTCCGACTTACGTGATGCGGTTATTACAGCCGTAATCAATAAGCGTGCCGGAGGTATGGGGTTGATTAGCGGACGTAAAGCGTTCCAAAAATCGATGAATAAAGGTGTCGAATTATTGAATGCTATCCAGGATGTTTATCTTGATCCGGCAATTACTATTGCCTGATTCCTGATTATAGGAAAGTGAATATTCCGGTGACTGTGTCAACAGTCGGTGAATATTCACTTTTTTCGTTTCTCTTTGTATTGTGTGGGAGTTTCCCCTGTATATTGTTTGAAGGCTGTACTGAAATAACGTGAAGTGGTGAAGCCGACCTTCTCAGCTATTTCTGTAAATGTCATATCCGTTCCGGTAATGTATGCTATTGCTTTCTCCATTCTGAACTTATTGATATAATCATTAGCCCCCATATCGGTCAGGGCTTTCAACTTATTGTAAAGTGAAGCCCGGCTCATACCGATTTCTTTGCAGATAAAGGCTATATCCAAACTGCTGTTGTCCAGATTTTCTTGAATGATCTTATTCAACTTGAGCAGGAAGGTCTCGTCTGCCTGGCTGAACGTACTTTCTTCCGGTGCAGGGATTACTCCGGCATTTAGGTATCTTTTCTTGGTAGACTCACGGCTTTTCAATCGGTTACAAATGATTTCCATAAGCATTTCTATTTCAAAAGGCTTTGTTAGATAGGCGTCCGCTCCATTCTTGTAACCGCTTAATTGACTTTGCTGGTCGTCTCTTGCCGTCAGCAGAATAATAGGGATATGGCTGATTGTGATATCTTCCTTGATACTTTTGCAGAGTTCATATCCATTCATTCTAGGCATCATTACATCGCTGACAATTATGTCCGGAGTGTGACTTCTGATAAGTTGAAGGGCTTCTGCGCCATCCGAAGCTATCACTACCCGTTTAAAGTATTCTCCCAACGATTTTTTCAGGAAATCTGTTAAATCCGGATTGTCGTCTACAACTAAAACTGTATATGGAGTTGTATCGAAATCATCATTGCCGGGTGCTTGTTCATGGCTGTCGTTACTCATCAGTTCGTTCAGATAGGCTTTTGGTTGACAGATGATTTCTTCTGATTCTCGTCTCAACGGCAATTCAATGAAGAAAGTCGCACCTGCTTCCTGATTGTCGTATGCGCCAATGGAACCACCTTGCAATTCAACCAGAATCTTTGAATAAGACAGTCCGATTCCTGTTCCGTTTTGTTCTCCCGTGCCTTGATAGAAGCGTGTGAAAAGTTTTTGTGTGTTGACTTGTTTCAAACCGCTTCCTTGGTCAGTGATAGAAATACGTACTCTGTCTTTTTCAGGAAGCAATTCTGATATAATAGTGATTTCCGTATTCTCCGGGCTGTGTTTCAATGCATTGATAAGCAAGTTACTCAAAATAATTTCGCATTTGTCTTTATCGAAACTTACCGTTTCTATTTGCGGATCCAATTGATATCGGATACGTACGTTCTTGGCTTCTCCTTCACTGATGAAATCCTGTGAGATGTGTTCTATCCATTGGTTGAGGAAGTGAGGCTGTATCTGTATTTTACTTTCGCCCACTTCCATCTTTCGTACGTCAAGTACCATATTAATCAGGTTCTTCATCCGTTGTGACTGCCTGTAAATCGCCTTTATAGGAAGATATTGCGGCTCTTCGGGAGAAAGTGATTTCAATATCCGGCTAAGTGGGGCGTGTATCAATGTCAACGGTGTGCGTAGTTCGTGGCTGATATTAATGAGGAAACGTACTTTTTCTTCGTATACCTGTTGCTCATGCTCTTTCATCGCCCATTTTAACTTTTCTTCTTTGCGCTTCAAAGTCCTTCTGAAAGTCTCGATAATAACGACAGTAATGAGAATCGCACAGCTAAGGATGAACCACCATGTGCGGTACCAGGGAGGAAGAATAGTCAATGCCAATACTTGCTGATTGGGAATCCAACTACCATCTTTTGCTGTGCAGGACGCTGTGATTTTATAACTTCCCGGAGGAAGTGAACGTATAACCAATTCAGGGTTGTATGATTCTATTTGTTGGTCGTTCAGTCCTTCTATTTGATATCGGTATACTTTCTGTCGGAAGATGTCTTTTTCTTTTGACATGATCCGAATGATTATATTGCTGTTCCAAGGAGCGGAAATACTCGTTGGATTATTGTTTAGCTTATCATTGACGGACTCACCATTGATGATGACATCCGATAGTTGAAGTTGGGGTATTTCGGTAGTGATTAAGGGTAGGGTACTATTGATGTGTAATAATCCTTTCACTCCGCCCATATAGATATTGCCTTGTGAACTTAACAAACAGGGTTTGGATAGGTACTCGTTTTGAATGACACCGTCCGATTCGCCGAAAAGCACAAATTTCTGTTCTTTGATTAGCCAGGCGAACAGCATATTATTGGTTCCTATCCATACTTTTCCTTGTTGGTCACACACAATCGATGTGACTTCCGAGAAAAGGGAGGTAGATATGGGAGTTTGTATTTTTTCATCGGGATTATAATGAAACAGCCCGTAATTATTTCCTATCCAGAAATGCCCATGTTCATCTAATGAAACAGAATTGATAATAGTGTCCTTGTGGCATTGATACAGAACTTCCAATCGGTTGGTGCGGTTATCCAACCGATAAATGTGCTTTATGTCGTTCAGATAAGTATAATTCCCATAATTTGTTATTGGTAAGAAAGTGCCGATAATGTCCAGTCCTTCTTGTTCGGTTGCAATATTGAAAGTGTGTTTCTTCAAGTCATATTGATAGACATGGTCTCCAAGTAACAGAATGCTATGAGGGTTATTGGAAAATAAATTGACTGTCTTTCCCCGCTTTCCGAGACGCATGGAAGTTTCCGAATCTATAATCATGAATGGCGTTTTCTTGCCTGTTGTCGGGTTGAATACGAATATTCCTTTTGAGAAAATGGAAACTAACAGATTGCCGGAAGTGAATGGACAAATGGAAGCGATTTTGTCTTCCCAAGTGGATGAGTAATGGGTGAATTTCTCTGTGATAGGATTAAAGAGATTAATACCTCCACCGTCTGTGCCCACCCAGATGCGGTCGTTCGATTCCTGATAAAGACTGAGTACGGTATTATTACTTAATCCACGATTGCTGCCCGTCAGGACTTCCGTATAGGTTTTCATGGAAACTTCCCGGATATTGATCAATCCGTTGCGGATACTTCCTGCCCACATATTATTATTCCTATCATTGTAGAGACAAAAGATAGAGGTGGCGGGAAGTGAATAGTTATCACCTCCGGGAATGTGTTCCAACAAGGATAAACGTCCTGTTTCAGGTTCAAGGATATTGATACCGCCTCCGTCTGTTCCTATCCATATTTTTCCTTCCCGTTCGGCAAGACTTAAAACGACGTTGTTACTTAGGTCGGAATTGTGAGTAGTATAGGCTTTTACCAGTTCTCCGTTATGGGTGAAGCATTTTATTCCTTCATTGTAAGGGGCGATCCATATTCTGTTTTGTGAATCGATCAGCATATTCATGATTTCCTTTCCGCAATCGAAAGGCGGAAGGCGATGCTTTCCCGTTTTCAGATCCAGTAAAGCAAGACCTTGCCACCGGCTGCAACAAAGAACAGTATGTTCGTTCCATAGGCTTAGTAAAGAGATATTAAAATTATTCCCTTTATTCAACTTTTGCAGAAGGCGAAGAGAAGAATCCCGATAACTATAAAAGTATACTTTGTCTTTAGAACCAAACAATACCCCGTCTTTGGTCAGGCAGGTTGAATAGGCGATAATAGGATTACCTTTTTCATCCGTAGGTAAGAAGAAGTCATCACTTTGACGTTGATAGCGGGCTATTCCTTTGTCGGTCAGAATCCAAATATTGCTCATTTCATCTTCTGCAATCTGATGGATTAAGTTATTGGGAATCGAATGAGGATTGTTTGGGGAATAGACGTACTTCTTTAGCTCATGTCCGTCATATCGGCTTATTCCAGCCTTCGTTCCTATCCATACAAATCCCTGTTTGTCTGTCAGGATACATCTCACGGCTGAAGTCACCCCATCTTTTAAGGAGAGCTGTTTATAGTAATAATGGCTGGCTTTTAGGGGCGTGACACCGGTAAACTGCATAATAGCTGTCAAACATAGTAGGACAAAGATTTTTATTCTCATGAGATTAGGTCAGTTAAATGAAAGCAAAGGTAGTATTATTTGTTTATAATTCCTATCTTTGCTCGAAAATATGTAACTATGATTACCGAAGAACTGCAGAAACTTTATCAGTCATATACGGGAGTTCCCGCTGAGAATATAACAGAATTACCTTCCTCCGGCTCCAATCGCCGTTATTTCCGGCTGACAGGAGCACAAACACTGATTGGAGTATATGGAACTTCTGTTGATGAGAATGAAGCTTTTTTTTATATGGCGGAACATTTTCGCAAAAATGGGCTTCCTGTTCCCGAAGTACACATTGTGTCGGAAGATAAAATGTATTATCTGCAAGAGGATTTAGGAGATACTTTACTTTTTCATGTCATTGAGAAAGGACGTGCTACCAGTGTATTTTCCGAAGAAGAGAAAGAGTTGCTTCGTAAAACGATCCGTCTGTTGCCTGCCATTCAGTTTGCCGGAGCTGACGGATTTGATTTTTCCCGTTGTTATCCCCAATCGGAATTCAATCAGCGTTCCATACTTTGGGATTTGAATTATTTCAAATATTGTTTCCTTAAAGCTACCGGAATGGAGTTTCAGGAAGATAAGCTGGAGGATGATTTCCAGAAAATGAGTGATGTTTTGCTTCGTAGTTCTTCCGCTACTTTTATGTATCGTGATTTTCAGAGTCGCAATGTGATGATAAAGGATGGAACCCCTTGGCTTATTGACTTTCAAGGAGGACGAAAAGGGCCGTTTTATTATGATATTGCTTCTTTCTTGTGGCAAGCCAAAGCAAAATATCCTGATAGCCTTCGGAAAGAATTGTTACAGGAATATATAGAGGCTCTTCGCAAATATCAACCGATCGATGAGTCTTATTTTTATAGTCAGCTCCGTCATTTTGTGCTTTTCCGTACTTTGCAGGTGTTAGGGGCATACGGTTTTCGCGGCTATTTCGAGAAAAAGCCTCATTTTATCCAGAGTGTTCCATACGCTATCGCAAATTTGCGCGAGTTGCTTAAAGAGGAATATCCGGAATACCCGTATCTCTGCAAAATGTTACGTGAATTGACCGGACTGAAACAGTTTACAGATGATTTGGAGAAGCGTCAACTGACGGTCAAGGTAATGAGCTTTGCCTATAAAAAAGGTATTCCTGATGATCCGACAGGTAATGGTGGAGGTTTTGTTTTCGATTGTCGTGCAGTGAATAATCCAGGAAAATACGAACGTTATAAGGCTTTTACCGGATTGGATGAGCCCGTGATAACTTTCCTGGAAGAAGACGGTGAGATTCTTCGTTTTCTCGACCATGTTTACGCTTTGGTGGATGCTTCCGTCAAACGTTATATGGAACGCGGATTCAGTAATTTGTCGGTTTGCTTCGGTTGTACCGGAGGACAGCACCGTTCCGTTTATTCAGCGCAGCATTTGGCGGAACGTCTGAATAGAGAGTTTGGGGTTAAAGTAGAATTAGTACATCGCGAACAGAATATAAAACATACATTTGAAGCAACTATATAGAAGATCGTTATGAGAGCAATGATATTTGCGGCCGGTTTGGGAAGTCGGTTGAAACCGCTGACGGATACTATGCCTAAAGCTCTTGTTCCCGTAGCCGGGCGTCCCATGCTGGAGCACGTTATTTTAAAGCTGAAAGCATTCGGCTTTACCGAAATTGTAATTAATATTCATCATTTTGGCGAGCAAATACTTGAATTCCTGAAAGTGAATGACAATTTTGGACTTACTATCCACATTTCCGATGAACGTGATGTGCTACTTGATACAGGGGGAGGAATTCGGAAAGCCAGTTCTTTTTTTGAGAACTCCGATGAGCCTTTTCTTGTACACAATGTAGACATTCTTTCAAATGTGGATCTGAAAGAACTTTATGATTATCATTTGCAGACTGATGGTTTGGCTACTTTATTGGTAAGCCAACGTAAAACTTCACGTTATCTGCTTCTCGATGCGGAGAAGAGACTTTGCGGATGGATAAACAAAGATACAGGTCAAGTGAAACCCGAAGGTCTTCACTATGAACAATCATTATTCCAAGAATATGCGTTCAGTGGCATTCATGTACTTTCACCTGCTATATTCCAATTAATGGAAGTTCCCCTGTGGGAAGGAAAGTTCTCTATTATGGATTTTTATCTCTTCACTTGTCGACAAACGAACTTCTTTGGTTATCCGGTGGAAAATCTGCAACTTATTGATATTGGTAAACCGGAAACACTTGCTAAGGCAGAGGAGTTTATAAGGTCTCTCGGCAAGTAATATTGTTCGCTGGGACGAATAACATGAGCCTGGTTAATTTAGTTTTTGTATTTGTTTGGGATTCCAACATATTTCTTTTACCTTTGTTATAATGAAAACAGAAATAGAAAAAGGAGGCGAACAAAATGGCAAGTAATTATATTCGTTTCGATTGGACGATGAAACGCTTATTGCGTAATAAAGCTAATTTTGCCGTACTAGAAGGTTTTTTGACTACCCTTTTAGGGGAATCAATCCTTATTCAGAAATTATTGGAGAGTGAAAGTAATTAAGAAGATGAGTACGATAAATATAATCGTGTGGATTTACTTGCTAAAAATTCTAAAGGTGAGCTTATTTTAATAGAAGTTCAAAACAATAATGAATATGCTTATTTCCAACGTACGTTATTTGGAACATCTAAGTTGGTTCCGAATACATAAATCGTGGAGAAGGTTACGACAAAGTTCGTAAGGTGTATAGCGTTAATATCGTTTATTTCTCTTTAGGTAGCGGTAAAGATGTTGTATATCATGGTAAAACGGAATTTCGCGGAATTCATCAGGGGGATGTTTTAGAACTGATTTCATTCCAAAAACAAACTTTCAAAGTGGATACTGTCAGCCAACTTTATCCGGAATATTATATATTGAAAGTGAATGATTTCAATCAAGTAGCAAGAAGTCCGCTTGAAAAATGGATTTACTATCTGAATACAGGAGATATTTCCGATAACGCTACTGCACCGGGATTGAACGAGACACGCCAGCGATTAAATTTGGATCGGATGACAAAGGAAGAACTCAATGCTTATTATAGACATTTGGATAATATTGTTATTTTGAGAGATAATATATTTACAGAACGTGCGGAAGGACGTGCAGAGGGACGTGCCGAAGGGGAAAGAAATAAGCAAATTGAGATTGCGCGTAATTTAAAGAAGGCAGGGGTTTCAATAGATGTTATTTTACAATCTTCGGGATTGACAGTAGATGAAATAGAGAAGTTATAAAAGTATTACTAAAAGTAGAAATAAAAAAAGAAAAGGCGGGAATGCTCAAAAAGGGTATTTTTGCCTTTCCTATTTTGTTTTATATGCATATCCAAAAATGTCTAAACAACTCGTATTATCCGATGAAATGGACGATTTTAGACAAAATTGGAAGAATCGTAGCTAAAATAGGACACATACAATCTTGAATCTTCTATACATTTGTAGCGGAGAATGACGATAGGAAGTCATTCCTATTATTAAAAGGTAATCTTAATTATTAAACTTATGAGAAGCAAATTCCTATTTTTTTGTCTCTTCCTCTTTGGAATGTTGACAGCTTGTAAAGACACAAAATGGGTGGATGTTCCAGCTGGCACTCCTCCTGAAGGTTCAGTTGTTGGAAAACCGGGTGATAACGAAGAACCGGATGAACCGGACCAAACAGAAAAATCATTTATTAATTGTTCTTATATACGTGGTGATTTTTTTGAGATAAATCGAATTTCCGGAGCAAGTATGGGTGCTTGTAATGATTTGATTTATCTGACAGCTCGTCCTTATGCTGACGGTGATTTGACATTTGATCTGCCGGTGAATGACGCAGAACTTACAGGAGCATCATATATGTCTTCTTATGAAGGTCGTAATGGAGTGGTGAAATTTGATGGTGCCGGGAAAATGAATGGTGGAGATGGTTTACTTCATTCCCCGGATGGGGCTTACAAGAAGTTTACATTTGGTACTTATCTATATATAACTGAATGGGTAGATGGTGCTTATTTATTTAATAAGGTAAACAATAACTCTACCATTATATCTTTCCAACTTGGTGCAACTGAAGGAATTTTAAGATTTACTATTGGAAATTCTACGACAACTGTTGTCAATGATAATTTAAAGTCTGGTGCTTGGCATTATGTAGCGATAACTTATAGTGGAGGAAAGGCTAAATTATATGTAGACACTAATAATATTCCTACAGAATTTACAGGTTCTCTTCCTGCTGAAATTCCTAATACTCGTGCAGATTTCTTTCTTGGAGAGAAACTCAAAGGATATTTGGATGAGACATTCGTTAGCAGTTTGGAAGTAGGTACGTTGGGTAGGAATCCTATCTCTTTTGATACTGATATTTGGAATAATACAAAAACACTTGCTTATTGGAAATATGATGATTCTGCACAGCTCGGAAAAGATTCTCATACTTGGGTCATTCGTTTGGAACAAATACGTGCCACATTAAATGGACAAGTAGGAGACCGAAAACTACGTTTGGGTATCGCTGGTGGTGAATGGTTGAAGATGGTTAGTAATGAAACTGCACGCACTAACTTTGCTAATAATGTTAAGAATGTTTTGGATAAGTATAATATGGATGGGGTCGATCTTGACTTTGAATGGGCTTATTCCCCTAGTGAATTAACTAATTACAGCAAGGCCATAGTAAAACTGCGCGGCGTATTAGGAAAAAATGTGTTTTTTACGGTTTCTTTGCATCCGGTTTCTTATAAGATAACTTCTGAAGCAATTGCTGCTGTTGATTTTATCTCTTTCCAATGCTATGGACCTCAGGCGGCTCTTTTTTCTTTCGAACGTTTCAAATCAGACGGTCAAACTGCTGTTGAATATGGAATTCCTCAAAATAAATTGGTGATGGGAGTACCTTTTTATGGAACTACTGGAACAGCCGGTGAACAAGTTGCTTATTGTGATCTGATAAATAAAGGTAATCTTACTAACACTTCTGTGGATGAATGGATGTATAATGGAAAGAACTATACATTCAATAGTCAGAATACAATTCGCCAAAAAACACAGTATGTGTGTGAGAATGGTTTCGGTGGAATAATGAGTTGGGATTTGGCTACGGACGTAGATGTGACAAATGATAAGTCTTTGTTGAAAGTTGTGAAAGAAGAGTTTGATTACTATGCTAATCCTGCCGTAGAATAACAGTATAATCTAAATTAGTAAATATAATATTATGGAAAAAAAGAAGTTCGTGAAAAAACAGGGACGGGTTGTTCTTTTTCTGATACTCCTGTTATTGTTTCCTCTTGGTGCATTAGCACAACAAAAGATGATAAAAGGACAGGTCGTGGATGATAGTGGTGAGGCGATTATTGGTGCAACGGTCATGGTAAAAGGCAACACTGGAGGAACGATTACTGATATTGACGGTAATTTTTCAATTCAGGGAAAAGTTGGAAGTATACTTTCTATTACATACGTTGGATACGCTTCGATGCAAGTAAAGGTTACTAAATTGGAAGGAAATAAATATGTGATGAAAGAAGATGCCAAAGTATTGGATGAAGTGGTAGTTGTGGGTATGGATACACAAAAAAGAAATACGATTACAGCAGCTGTTGCTACGTTGAAAGATGATGCCATTGTCAATCGTCCTGTTACAGATGTCACAAGTGCCTTGCAGGGTAATATTGCAGGCTTAAATTTTGCTACGGACGCAGTGGGAGGTGGTGTCGGTGGTGAAACCGGTGCAGATATTAAATTTAGTATTCGTGGTATTGGTTCTATCAATGGTGGAGAGCCATACGTATTGGTAGATGGAGTAGAGCAGAGTATGCAGAATGTGAATCCTGCCGATATTGCTAGTATCAGTGTTTTGAAAGATGCTTCCGCTTCTGCTGTATATGGTGCACGTGCAGCTTATGGAGTAGTATTGGTTACCACAAAAAGTGGTAAAAAGGAGAGGGCTAGTGTCACCTATCGTGGAACAGTTGGTTTCAGTTCACCTATTAATATGCCAAAGATGATGAACTCGTTGGAATACGCTATGTATAATAATCAGCAATATGATAATGGTGGAGCGTCTTCCGGTTTACAGAGAATTCCGGATAAAACTATTGAAAAAATTAAAGGTTTTATGCAGAATCCTTATTCAGCAGAATTTCCGGGTATTGAGGCTAATACTTCCGGTGATGATTGGGCAGGAGCCTATTATAATCAGTATGGCAATACTGATTGGTTTGATTATTATTTTAAAGATAAGTCTATCCGTCATTCTCATAACTTAAGTGTACAGGGTGGTTCTGACAAGGTAAACTACTATATTGGTATGGGATATACTTATCAAGAGGGTTTGCTGGATCAAGTGCAGGATGATTTGAGTAAGTACAATTTGAATACCAAATTACAGATGAAGACCAATAATTGGTTACGATTTAATTTGAATAATAATATTACTTTGCAGATGATTAAACGTCCGATGGCGAATCAGACGATTCTATATAATAAGATTGGTAGCCATCGTCCTACTCAGGTTACTCAGTTGCCTGTTGATTCAGAATACAATTTGCCGAGCTGGAATGAAATGTTATATTTGAAAAATTCTCATTATCAGAGGAACCGTATTTCAGATGCATTGTCACTTTCTGCAACAGTAACTCCATTGGAGGGATGGGATATCACCGGAGAAATGAAAATCCGTTTTGATATAGAAAATAACGATCTGATAATGGAAAATAACCAGAAGTATGAAACTCCTGTGGGTACTTTTAAACCGGGTGATGCTACTAATCAAAGACAAGGATTTGCTTATCCTGGTATTAGCTGGAAGAATATGTATTTCGGATCTTATACTCGTGGGAGTATGTTCAATTATTACTTATCACCTAATGTTTCGAGTTCATATACTCATCAATGGGGAGATCACTTCTTCAAGGCAATGGCAGGCTACCAAATGGAATTAAAAGAAGATTCACAGGAATATATGTACAAAGATGGTATGCTGAGTAATGATATTTACTCATTTGACAACGCCAGTGGAAATGTAATAGCAGGTGAAGCCCGTTCACATTGGTCCACTATGGGATTTTATGCCCGTTTGAATTGGAACTACAATAATATTTATTTTTTGGAGTTCAGTGGACGTTATGATGGTTCTTCCCGTTTTGCTGCGGGGCATCGTTGGGGATTCTTCCCATCATTCTCTGCCGGTTATGATATTGCTCGCACGCCTTATTTCCAAAAAATGGCACTGCCTGTATCTCAGTTGAAGGTACGTGTTTCTTATGGTCGTTTAGGAAACCAAAATGGAGCGGGCTTATATGATTATATCGCTCAGATGCCCTTAGATGCACAGGGTACTAATGCTTGGTTATTACCGGGTATCTCTTCTTCCACAGCTTCCAAAGGTACGATTGCACAAACTCCGAAAATGATTAGTCCTTATATTACTTGGGAGAAAGTGGATAATGCTAACTTAGGTTTTGATTTGATGTTGTTTAAGAACCGTTTGTCAATTACTGCTGATTTATATCAACGTACAACACGTGACATGATTGGTCCGGCAGAATCAATACCAAGTATCAGTGGTATCGCTTCGGAAGATCGTGCAAAAGTGAATAATGCAACTTTGCGTAATCGTGGATGGGAACTTTCTGTCAGTTGGAATGATAAATTGAAATGTGGTTTCAGTTATGGAGTTGGTTTCAACGTTTTTAACTATAAGGCTGTAGTGACCAAATACAATAATCCGGAAGGTATTATTTATAATAACCATACAGGATTGGCTGCTAATAAAGGTTATTATGAAGGTATGGATCTCGGTGAAATTTGGGGATATCGTGCTGATGATCTCTTTTTGTCGAATCGTGAAATTGATGATTATCTGAGAAAAGTTGATCTGACAGCGTTCAAATCAAATGATCTTTGGCGTCGTGGTGACTTGAAATATATAGATACTAATGGTGACGGTAGAGTAGATGGTGGTAAAGGTACTTTGTCAGACCACGGAGATCTGCAGGTTATTGGAAATACTACTCCTAAATATTCTTTCGGTATTAATTTGAATCTTGGATATAAGGGTTTCGAAGTATCTACCTTGTTACAAGGTGTGGCAAAAAGAGATTTCCCGATTGCTGGAAGTAACTATATGTTTGGTGGAAATAACTATAACTTTAAAGAACATCTTGATTATTTCAGTACAGAGAACCCAAATGGATATTTGCCTCGTTTGACTGGTTGGAAAGATGATAAGGATTTTTTAGTGAATACTGGATACAATACGACACGTTATTTGTTAAATGCTGCTTATATGCGTATGAAAAATTTAACAGTGGCTTATACATTTAATAAAAAACAGTTGAAACATATTGGTATCAGCAATCTAAAAGTGTATGTAACTTGCGACAACTTGTTTACTATAACAAAGTTGCCGAAACAGTTTGATCCTGAAACACTGAACCAGGTAAATATGTCGGCGGGTGGTGATGCTAAGAATACGGCTCCGGGTTTAACTTCTCCGATGAAGCAAAATGGTAATGGTATGGTATATCCGATGAACCGTAACTTCGTGTTCGGACTTGATTTTACATTTTAATTAGATAATGATGATGAAAAAATTATATATATTATTTGCGGTAGGGGCAAGTGTTATGATGTCGGCGTGTTCCGATTTTCTAGATAGAGAACCCATGACAACCCCCAATAGTGAAACATTCTTGTCCAATGCAAGTGCAGTGAACAATTATATTAATGGTTTGTATATAGCACTTCCTTCTTTGGGTACTTATGACATGGGAGTCCGTGGAGAAGAAAAGAATAGTGACAATATCGTGGCGGAGGTTTATGATAAACGTCTTAATGGAGAGCTGTTGGAGACAGGAGGAGGTACTGCCGAATGGCAGAACGGATACCAAAATCTACGTAATGTAAATTATTTTTTTGAATATTATAAAGTTCCAGAAGCAGAGGAAACAAAGGATGTGCTGTCACTGAAAGGGGAAGCTTATTTTTTCCGTGCTTATTGGCATTTTTACTTACTAACTAGATTTGGTAGTATTCCTGTAATGGATAAATTTTGGGATGGAAACGCTACAGTTGCAGGTTTGCAAATTCCCCCACGCGATCGTTCGGCAGTGGCACAGTTTATTATTGATGATTTGAAGACGGCTAAGAATTTGCTTTATTCACGTAGTCAGTATAAAGGCTTGAGGATTTGCAAAGAAGCTGCTATCATCATGGCCATGAGAGTGGCGCTTTATGAGGGTACATGGGAAAAGTATCATAAGGGAACAGATTTTGCAGCCGCAGAGGATAAATCTACAGATCTTTTAGGACAAGTGTTGACACTAGGTGACGAATTGTTTGCTATGGGACTTTCTTTAAATACAAAAGATAATGATAAGAAATTTGTATCTAAAGAAGATGCTTATGCACACTTGTTTAATTCGAAAGATTTGTCGGATATGACAGAGGTCGTTTTTTGGAAAAAGTATTCGATAGCAGATGGAGTGACTCATAATTTGAGTAGTAACTTAGGTGCTGGTTATGTGGACAACAGTGGAGCGGCTGGTTTAGCTCAATCATTGATTGATAATTATCTGAATGCTGATGGAAGCTTTATTGATCCTAACGATGAAATTTATAAGGATTTCAATCTTACATTTAAAGAACGTGATGCTCGTTTGTTAGCGACAGTTATGCATTCAGGCTGTAAATTTAAGTCTACATCTCCTGAGTCTAAGTCAAAAGCTATGTTTGTGGATGAATATTCGGATGAAAATAAACAGAAAGTTCGTCCTCCTTATCTAACAGAAAGTGGTCCGGCACGTAATGCAACTGGTTATCATATTCGCATGAGTATTGATACAACTTATGTCAGTGGCCAGGGTGAGACCTCACTTCCGATAATTCGTTATGCAGAAGCTTTGTTAGCTTATGCGGAAGCTGCAGAAGAATTAGATAAATGTGATCCAAATGTATTGGAAAGGACATTGAAACCTTTGCGTGAACGTGCGGGAGTGACCTATACTGCTCCTGCTGAAATTGATCCTAATTTTACCGATTTTGGTTATCCAATCTCTGCCAAATTGCAGGAAATTCGTAGGGAAAGACGGTCGGAACTAGCTTTACAAGGATTCCGTTTGGATGACTTGATGCGTTGGAGAGCTCACAAATTGATTCAGGGAAAACGTGGAACAGGGGCATATTTTGGAGCAGATGGTGTGTTATATAAAGCATTTGATCCTAAAACAGCTGTAGATTTGAAAACTATTTTAACTACGGATGGTTGGCTTGATCCACAGAAAGAGGTTCTTCCACGAGGCTATCAGTTTGATTCTAACCGTGATTATCTGCTGCCAATTCCTCCGAGTGAATTGTCACTGAATCACGAATTGGAACAAAATCCGGGATGGCAGAGGAAATAAGAGAATAGAACAATATTTATTGATGATAATTAGATAAATAAAGATATGAAGAACATATTATATAGAATGCTTCCAATATGCTTGTTTACTATAGGTTTGACAGGTTGTGAAGATGAAACAAAATATCGTCCTTTGCCGGAAGCAGTGCCGTTGACTATGAGCATTAATGAAAAGGCATTTGTGATGGGAGAAAATCTGAAAGTAAATATCAATGTGGATGCTGATGCAGATGGGAATGAGATGGTAGCTAACGAGGACTTTGATATTTACTTTACGGCTAAAGCTGGTACTGAAGATGTATCGGGTGTATTTGAACCATTTAGCGGTATTGTTACGTTTCCAAAAGGTGAAAAACAAATTCAGGTGGATTTTCCAGTGAAGAAATCCGGATTGACGGGGAGTACTGCGATGGAGTTTGTTGCTTTCGCGCGTGGTTATAAAATGGCAAATTCGAGTCAAGCAATTAAAGTATCCGATTATTATCGGATATCAATGTCATTAGAGAATAACACGGAGAATGTGGTGACTGAAGGTGGAAAGTTTGTATTGGTTGCTAAAATTGATAAACCAAGTTCTGTTCCTCTTGAAATAACAGTTACTCCAAAAGAAGGGGAAGAAGACTTGTATGAGAACTTACCTCCTACTTTAACGATTCCTGCCGGAAGAACTTCGGTAAAAAGTGCCGCTGTTACTATTAAACAGGATTATGAAATGACAGGAGATTTACAGTTAGTATTGAATTTACAAAGTAATTCTCCTATAAATCCGATGACAGAATCTATACTGACTATTACAATGACTGATTTGGAATCTATAGCTGATCCTAATTTGTATGATATAACAAAAGTATATGAGAATCCAAACATTATGTTTATTTCTTATGATGATGATTGGTTTACTGGACAAGAAACTGTTAAGATCACAGAAGGTATGGCACATCCAAATGCGGAATTAGGTAACCAGTGGAAGTTTGATTATGCTATTGAGTTCCATAATAATGCAATATCTGGGGATTATTTAAAATTAGGTAATGCAACAGATGCTAATAGACAGCCTGTATTGAATATTAATTGGACAAAATATGCTCAGGTTACAAATGAAGGAGAACTGAATATATGTGTTGGTGTAGAAGGTACTAACTATGGGACGGCGGCAATACATTGCTGTAAGTCTTTAGCTCAAATGTGGGCTCAGAATGTTACTCGCATCTATCCAGGTATGCGTATTGAAGTGAAAGTCCGCTTAGGAGGCAATAGGACTGGATTTGTACCAATGATAGAAGTGAAAAACCCATCGACAGCTACTACGAGTAAAGAGGCTAAACAATCAATATGTATCCTTAAGAATGTTTCTGGAACTGCAATCACACAGTCTGTTAGGGGAGAAACAATTAGTGATGTGAAAAGTGTTGTAACAGCTATTCCTAAAGTAGAAGATTATAATATCTATTGGATGGAATTAGTAGATGAAAATACAATAAAATTAGGTATTAATGGTTCTACTACTTTAGAAGTATCAAAAGATATGCTAAATTCATGGCCTTTTACAAAAGCCTCAACAGGTACTTCAGTGGGAGCGAAGGGACTTTATTTAATAATGCGATGGGATTTATTTGGAGAAAGCAATACTATTTCTCCTGACCTTCCTGCGGGCTGGGATACGGAGCTAAAATCAATTGATCCTACAAAATATGCAACCGAAGGTCCGAGAATGATTATAGACTGGATTCGTTTCTATGTCAATGATAATTATAAACGTGAATCTAACGAGCTGGTAAATAGGGACTATAAGGAAACGATTCCTGGAAAGTATTATCCTTTCTACTAATATTTTTCAAACCATCTTTAATAACTTAAGATCAATCTTATACTGTAAAATTGTTGTAGGTGAGTGATACATTTTCGGTATATGGACTACATTGAAAAATATTGGATTTTAATTGATGATTTGTGGAAGTGAAGATAGGGATCCCTCCCTATCTTTGCTTTCTCAATCTAACACAAATTTATTATGGAAAATCTGCAATCAAACTTATTCTATTCTTTAGCGGGAGTAGCTACCCTTGCTTCTTTTGCTTCATGCACCGGTAAACAAAAGCCTGCTGAACAGCCTCCCCTGAACATTGTCTATATCATGACAGACGACCATACGGCTCAGATGATGAGCTGTTATGATACTCGCTATATGGAAACACCGAATCTTGACCGTATTGCTGCCGATGGCGTCCGTTTTACTCAAAGTTTTGTAGCCAATTCGTTAAGTGGTCCCAGCCGTGCCTGTATGATAACGGGTAAACATAGCTGTGCCAATAAATTCTATGATAATACGACTTGTGTTTTCGATAGTTCCCAACAAACCTTTCCAAAACTTTTGCAGAAAGCCGGTTATCAGACTGCATTGGTAGGAAAATGGCATTTGGAGAGTTTGCCGTCAGGATTTGATTATTGGGAAATCGTTCCGGGACAAGGAGATTATTATAATCCGGATTTCATCACACAAAAAAATGATACGATTCAGAAACATGGATATATCACCAATCTTATAACGGACAATGCCATTGATTGGATGGAACACAAGCGAAACCCGGAGAAACCTTTCTGCTTGTTGATTCATCACAAGGCTATTCATCGTAATTGGATGGCGGATACTTGTAATCTGGCTTTGTACGAAGATAAAACTTTCCCATTGCCGGATAATTTCTTTGACGACTATGAAGGACGTCCTGCAGCGGCTGCTCAGGAAATGAGTGTCGTGAAAGATATGGATATGATCTACGACCTTAAAATGTTGCGGTCGGATAAAAATTCACGCCTGAAATCTCTTTATGAGAAATTTTTGGGACGGATGGACGAGGGACAACGTGCCGCATGGGATAAATTCTATGCTCCGATTATAGAAGATTTCTATAAGCAAAATCTGCAAGGAAAGGAACTTGCCAACTGGAAATTCCAGCGTTATATGCGTGATTATATGAAAACTGTGAAATCTCTTGATGATAATGTAGGTCGTGTGCTCGACTATCTGAAAGAAAAAGGACTGTTGGATAATACTCTTGTTGTCTATACCTCCGACCAGGGATTCTATATGGGCGAACATGGCTGGTTCGATAAGCGCTTTATGTATGAAGAGTCCATGCGTACTCCTTTGATAATGCGTCTACCGAAAGGATTCGATCGTAGAGGAGATATTACTGAAATGGTACAGAACATAGATTATGCACCGACTTTCCTCGAATTGGCAGGAGTGGAGATACCATCGGATATTCAAGGAGTTTCGTTGGTTCCTTTATTGAAAGGAAAACAGCCGGAAAACTGGAGAAAAGCCCTTTATTATCATTTCTATGAATATCCGGCAGAACACATGGTAAAACGCCATTATGGAGTGCGTACAGAACGTTATAAACTGATTCATTTTTACAATGACATTAATTGGTGGGAACTGTATGACATGAAGACGGATCCGAGCGAAATGCACAACCTTTACGGACAACCTGAATATGAATCCGTAGTGAACGAACTGAAAGAAGAATTGCAAAAGTTGCAAGAACAATACAATGATCCTGTTCGCTTTTCACCGGACAGAGACAAAGAATAAATAAAATACATCAGCATGATTAAATATATCTTTATCTTATTGATAGGTTTTTTACTACCAGTTACGACGGGATGTACTGATACTAACTTGACACATGACATACCCTTGGTTCCACGTCCGGCACATTTGGTGCCGGGCAGTGGCAACTATCTCTTCTCATACAAAACTGTATTTGTGGTGGAGAATGAGGAACAGGCGGCTGTGGCAGCCAGTCTTATTTCCCGATTTACCAATGCAGCCGGTTTTACTCCCAAGTTGGTTGTGGGCGCTACGGAAAAGGGGGATGTTCGGTTTGTAACGGATGCTTCTTTAAAGAGCGAAGCATATTCATTGGAAGTTTCTCCAGAGGAAATTATCGTTAAGGCTTCCGGTGATAAGGGATTCTTTTATGCTTTGCAAACTATCCGGCAATTACTTCCCGCATCTATCGAAAGAGAAAGTCTGTCGGATAAAAAAGAGAAGTGGAGCATTCCTGTCATGAATGTTCAGGATGAACCCCGTTTTGAGTACCGTGCCTTGTTACTGGATGCATCACGTTTTTTTATTCCTAAAGAGAACGTTTTGCGTATCATTGACTGTATGTCGATGTTGAAGATAAATAAACTGCATTTCCATCTGACAGATGACAACGGCTGGCGCATAGAAATAAAGAAGTATCCTCGTTTGACTGAGGTTGGCGCATGGAGAGTGGATCGTATGGACGTTCCGTTTCCGGCCCGACGTAATCCGAAATCCGGAGAACCGACTCCGATAGGAGGTTTCTATTCGCAAAAAGATATAAAGGAAATGGTAGCTTATGCGGCCGAACGCCAGATCGAGATTGTGCCGGAGATAGATATGCCTGCCCATAGCAACGCTGCATTGACGGCTTATCCGAAATTGGCTTGTCCGGTAGTGAAGGACTATATCGGTGTATTGCCCGGTTTGGGAGGACGAAACTCAGAAATCATCTTTTGTGCCGGAAATGACAGTGTTTTCACTTTTTTGCAGAATGTGATGGATGAGATTATGGAGTTATTCCCTTCCCGTTATATCCATATCGGAGGCGATGAAGCTCAAAAGACACATTGGAAAAAATGTCCGTTGTGTCAGACTCGTATGAAGAAAGAAGGCTTGGCTAATGAAGAAGACCTTCAAGGCTATTTTATGCAGCGGATAAGTGACTATGTACGTAGTAAAGGTCGTGAAGTGATTGGTTGGGATGAACTGACTAACAGTAGTTTCTTGCCGGAAGGCTCTATTATTCTTGGTTGGCAGGGATATGGCAAGGCTGCACTGAAAGCTGCGGAAAAGGGACACCGTTTCATTATGACTCCGGCACGTATCATGTATCTGATTCGTTATCAAGGGCCGCAATGGTTCGAACCTTTGACATATTTCGGCAATAATACATTGAAAGATGTATATGACTATGAACCGGTACAAAAAGACTGGAAACCGGAATATGCTTCATTGCTGATGGGGGTACAAGGTTCTATGTGGACGGAATTCTGCAATAAACCGGAAGATGTGGATTATCTTTTGTTCCCTCGTCTGGTAGCGGTGGCGGAAGTAGCGTGGACACAACCGGAAAAGAAAGATTGGGCTTCGTTCCTGCAAGCTATGGACCGGTATAACGGGCATATTGCAGAAAAAGGTATTGTCTATGCCCGTTCGATGTACAATATTCAGCATAAAGTAACACCGGAAAATGGTGGGTTGAAGTTAAATCTGGAATGTATTCGTCCCGATGTAGAGATTCGCTATACTATTGATGGCAGTGAACCTGTGGCAAATTCTTCTGTGTATTCAGACTCACTGATTGTAACAGGGACTCAACTCATTAAATGTGCTACCTTTGCAGAAGGTGTGCAGATGGGAAAGACGCTTGTATTGCCGATTACGTGGAACAAAGCGACTGCTAAGACGATACTTGGAAATAAACAGAATGAGATGCTTATGCTCAATGGTGTTCGTGGAAGCCTGAAACAGACTGACTTTGAATGGTGCTGTTGGGACAAGAACGACCTTATTTCTTTTACCATAGATTTGCAGCAGAAGGAAAAAATGAATACTTTTACAATCGGTTGTATCACGAACTATGGTATGGGCGTACATAAACCGAAATCAATACGTATAGCTGTATCAGACGATAATAAATCTTATCGTGACGTAACCGGATTGAACTACACTCCTGAAGAAATATTCCGTGAAGGCACCTATATTGAAGACCTTTCTATGGATATGAAAGGAACGGAGGCAAGGTATATTCGTGTAACGGTGAATGGAGCGGGGGAATGTCCTGCCGACCATGTTCGTCCGGGACAGGAATCGAGAGTATATTTTGATGAGATCATTATTGAATAGTACAACATAGTCATAACAATAACCATGAAGAACCTGAAGAAACGAACTTTTTTACTCTTATTGGCAGGACTGACTGCTACTGTTTTTGCTTCGGCACAGAAACAGCCGTTGCCCGAATGGCAAAGCCAGTATGCTGTAGGACTGAATAAACTCGCTCCTCACACTTATGTATGGCCTTATGCCAATGCTTCCGATATTGAGAAGCCGGGAGGCTATGAGCAATCTCCTTATTATATGTCTTTGAACGGGAAATGGAAGTTCCATTGGGTGAAGAACCCGGACAACCGTCCGAAAGACTTTTATCAACCTTTTTATTATACAGGAGGTTGGGCTGACATCAATGTGCCCGGAAATTGGGAACGGCAGGGATACGGAACAGCTATCTACGTCAATGAGACGTATGAGTTCGATGATAAGATGTTCAATTTCAAGAAGAATCCGCCGTTAGTGCCTCATGCCGAAAATGAAGTCGGTTCGTATCGCCGTACTTTCAAAGTGCCTGCCGATTGGAAAGGACGTAGGGTAGTACTTTGCTGCGAGGGGGTAATCTCTTTTTATTATGTATGGGTGAACGGTAAATTGCTCGGATATAATCAAGGTTCGAAAACTGCGGCTGAATGGGATATTACAGAGGTATTGACCGAAGGAGAGAACGTAGTAGCTTTGGAAGTCTACCGTTGGAGTTCGGGTGCTTATCTGGAATGTCAGGATATGTGGCGTTTGAGCGGTATCGAGCGGGATGTGTATCTTTACAGTACACCAAAACAATATATCGCCGACTACAAACTGAATGCCTCTTTGGATAAGGAAACGTACAAAGACGGACTTTTCGGACTTGAAGTGACGGTAGAAGGTCCGTCTTCTACGGCAAGCTCGATTGCTTATACACTGAAGGATACCTTCGGCAAAGCCGTTCTGAAGGATGTTATCAATATCAAATCCCGTGGATTGAGTAATTTTATAGCATTTGAAGAGAAGAAGATTCCTAATGTAAAACCGTGGAGTGCCGAATATCCTAATTTGTACACACTGGTGCTTGAGCTGAAAGACGCACAAGGGAAAGTAACCGAACTGACCGGTTGTGAAGTCGGTTTCCGTACTTCGGAAATCAAGAACGGGCGTTTTTGTATCAACGGTGTGCCGGTATTGGTAAAGGGGACTAACCGTCACGAACATTCCCAATTGGGACGTACCGTAAGTAAGGAACTGATGGAACTGGATATTAAGCTGATGAAAGAGCATAATATCAACCTGGTACGCAATTCTCATTATCCTACTCATCCTTATTGGTATCAGCTTTGCGACCGTTACGGATTGTATATGATTGATGAGGCTAACATCGAATCACATGGAATGGGCTACGGTCCTGCTTCTCTTGCTAAAGACAGCACTTGGCTGACTGCGCACATGGACCGTACACATCGTATGTACGAGCGTTCGAAGAATCATCCCGCTATTGTTATCTGGTCATTGGGCAATGAGGCCGGAAACGGTATCAACTTTGAACGTACATACGATTGGCTGAAATCGGTGGACAAGACTCGTCCTGTTCAATATGAACGTGCCGAACTGAATTACAATACGGATATTTATTGCCGTATGTACCGTAGTGTAGATGAGATAAAAGCGTATGTAGCGAAAAAGGATATTTACCGTCCCTTCATCCTTTGCGAATATTTGCACGCGATGGGTAACAGTTGTGGTGGATTGAAAGACTATTGGGATGTTTTTGAAAACGAACCAATGGCACAAGGCGGTAATGTTTGGGACTGGGTGGATCAGTCTTTCCGTGAAATAGACAAGAACGGCAAATGGTATTGGACGTATGGCGGTGATTACGGACCGGAAGGAATACCGAGCTTCGGCAACTTCTGCTGTAACGGTTTGGTGAATGCCGACCGTCAGCCACATCCCCATCTGCTCGAAGTGAAGAAAGTGTATCAGAATATAAAAGCAACTCTGCTGAGTCCGAAGAACATGAAACTTCGTATCAAGAACTGGTACGACTTCTCTAACCTGAACGAATATGAACTTCATTGGAATGTGACGGCTGATACTGGAGAGAAAATTGCAGAAGGTACGAAAGTATTAGACTGTGAACCACACGCTACCATAGACGTGTCGTTAGGAAATGTGATTCTGCCGAAGACAGTCCGTGAGGCTTATCTGAATATTAGTTGGACACGTAGGGAAGCTTCTCCGATGATAGCCGAAGATTGGGAAGTGGCATACGATCAGTTTGTTATTGTCGGCAATAAGAATTATACGGGCTATCGTCCGCAAAAAGCGGGTGAGACGGCTTTCACGGTGGATAAAGAAACGGGAGCGCTTACTTCTCTTGCTTTGGATGGTAAGGAACTGTTGGCTACTCCGATCACTCTTAGTCTTTTCCGTCCGGCTACGGATAATGATAACCGTGACAAGAACGGAGCTCGCTTGTGGCGTAAAGCGGGATTGGATAATCTGACTCAAAAGGTGACCTCATTGAAAGAAGGGAAGAATACGACAACTGCGACTATCGAGCTTCTTAATGCAAAAGGTCAGAAAGTGGGAACTGCCGACTTTATCTATATGCTTGATAAGAACGGTGCATTAAAGATACGTACTACTTTCCAATCGGATACTGCGATTGTCAAGTCTATGGCACGTCTGGGACTGACTTTCCGTGTGGCGGATACTTACGATCAAGTTTCTTATCTGGGACGTGGTGACAATGAAACGTATGCTGACCGTGGCCAGTCTGGTAAAATTGGCTTATATCAGACAACACCCGAACGGATGTTCCACTATTATGTCACTCCGCAATCTACCGGTAACCGTACAGATGTGCGTTGGACGAAATTCACCGATCGTTCCGGTGAAGGAATCTTTGTCGATTCAAATCGTCCTTTCCAGTTTAGCATAGTTCCTTTCTCGGATGTATTATTGGAGAAAGCTCGTCATATTAATGAGTTGGAACGTGACGGACTGGTGACTGTGCATTTGGATGCAGAGCAGGCTGGCGTAGGAACAGCTACTTGTGGTCCCGGAGTATTGCCTCAGTATTTGGTTCCGTTAAAAAAACAGAGTTTTGAATTCACTCTTTATCCGGTGAAGTCGGCAGGACAGGCGCAGAAAAAAGAGAATTATTATGTGAAACATCTTGAGTTTCCTCAAAATGCGACTTTGGAGCAAAAGGTAGATATGGCTGCGCGATTAATCCCTACTCCCCAGCAGTTGTCTTGGCAACAAATGGAGTTGACTGCTTTTCTCCATTTTGGTATCAATACCTTTACCGGACGTGAATGGGGAGATGGAAAAGAAGATCCGGCGCTGTTTAATCCATCCGAACTGAATGCGGAACAATGGGTTCGTACTCTTAAAGAAGCTGGTTTCAAGATGGTGCTGTTGACGGCAAAACATCATGATGGATTTTGTCTTTGGCCTACGGCTACCACCAAACATTCCGTAGCTTCTTCTCCTTGGAAAAAAGGACAAGGCGATGTAGTAAGGGAATTGCGTAAGGCTTGCGATAAATATGATATGAAGTTTGGCGTTTATCTTTCTCCTTGGGATCGTAACGCGGAATGTTATGGAGATTCTCCCCGATATAACGACTTCTTTATCCGCCAATTGACAGAGTTACTTTCCAATTATGGGGAGGTACACGAAGTTTGGTTTGACGGAGCGAATGGGGAGGGACCGAACGGAAGGAAGCAGGTATATGACTGGGAAGCTTTCTATAAAACGATTCAACGTCTGCAACCGAAGGCTGTGATGGCAATAATGGGCGATGATGTGCGTTGGGTTGGTAATGAAAAAGGTTTGGGACGTGAAACTGAATGGAGTGCGACGGTGCTTACTCCGGGCATTTACACCCGTTCGGAGGAGAATAACAAACGTTTGGGCGTATTCAGCAAAGCGAAAGATTTGGGAAGCCGTTCGATGTTGGCGGAGGCTACGGAACTTTTCTGGTATCCGTCGGAAGTGGATGTTTCTATTCGTCCGGGATGGTTCTATCATGCGGAAGAAGATACGAAAGTGAAGTCGTTGAAACATTTGTCGGATATCTATTTCCAATCGGTAGGATATAACTCAGTACTTTTATTGAATATTCCTCCTGACCGCAGAGGTCTGATTCACGAGGCCGATGTGAAGCGACTGAAAGATTTTGCTGCTTACCGGAAAAGAGTGTTTGCAGACAATCGTGTAGTGAAAGGTCGGAAAGAGTGGAATGCGGTTTCGGGAAGTGAGAAGATTTATTCTTTGAAATCGGAATCGGAAATCAATGTGGTAATGCTTCAGGAAGATATCGCTAAAGGACAACGGGTTGAATCCTTTGCCATAGAGGTGTTGACCGAACAGGGATGGCAGGAAGTCGGACAGGGTACTACTGTAGGTTACAAACGTTTGCTGCGTTTTCCGGCAGTAAAGGCCAGTCAACTGAAAGTGAAAATCAATGAATGCCGGTTGTCGGCTCATATCAGTCAGGTCGGCGCGTTCTATGCAACACCGTTGCAGGAAGATAATCAGACGGAAAGTTGGAATGACTTACCTCGTAAAGAATGGAAACAGGTGGCTGCTTCTCCGTTGACGATTGACTTGGGAAAGATGGTGCAGCTGTCAGCCTTTACATACGCTCCCTTGAAGGCGGAAGCAAAACCGACAATGGCTTTTCAGTATAAGTTCTATGTAAGTACGGATGGGGAGAGTTGGGCGGAGGTGCCGACCAATGGTGAGTTTAGCAATATCATGCACAATCCTCTGCCGCAAACGGTTACTTTCAACAAAGGCGTACAGGCGCGTTTCATCAAACTGGAGGCTACAACGCCTGCTGCCACCACTGCTAAAGTAGAAATGAATGAGATCGGAGTCACAGTAGCTCCTTAATACAGATAACCTATTATTTCAGAACATAAGATGAAAAAAGAATATTATTATGGTATATTGCCTTTGGCTTTAACCTCTTGTCTGGTTTCTCAGACATCTGCTCAGGAAAGACAGATAAACCGTCCGAATGTAGTCTTTATTTATGCCGATGACATAGGCTATGGTGATTTGAGTTGCAATGGAGCGAAGACGATTCACACTCCTAATGTAGAGCGTTTGGCAAAGATGGGAGTACGTTTTACAAATGCGCATAGTGCTGCCGCTACAAGTACGCCTTCCCGTTATGCTATGCTGACCGGTGAATACGCTTGGCGTAAGGAAGGAACGGGAATTGCAGACGGAGATGCCGCGTCTATCATTCGTCCGGAACGTTATACAATGGCGGATATGTTCAAAGAGGCAGGATATAGTACGGGGGTGGTAGGTAAATGGCATTTGGGACTTGGCGACAAGGGAGGTGAACAGGATTGGAACAAGCCTTTGAAACCGGGCACAAATGATATCGGGTTTGATTATTCATTTATCATGGCCGCTACCGGTGACCGTGTGCCGTGTGTTTTTGTGGAAAACGACCGGGTGATTAATCTTGATCCGAATGATCCGATTCAGGTAAGTTATAAAAAGAACTTTCCGGGTGAACCTACCGGGAAAGACAATCCGGAACTGCTGAAAATGCATCCTTCCCATGGTCACAATCAAAGTATTGTTAACGGTATCTCACGTATCGGATATATGAAAGGTGGAAAATCCGCTCTTTGGCAAGATGATAAGATTGCGGAAACTTTAACCGGGAAAGCGATATCTTTTATTGAAGGACACAAGGATGCTCCCTTCTTTTTGTATTTCGCCACTCAGGATGCACACGTTCCTCGTGTGCCGTCTCCTCAGTTTGTAGGCAAAAGCAGTATGGGACCTCGTGGAGATTGTCTTCTTGAGTTTGACTGGTCGGTAGGACAAGTGCTGGATGCATTGGAACGCTTGGGACTGGATAAAAATACATTAGTGATTTTGTCTAGTGATAACGGGCCGGTAGTGGATGACGGTTATAAGGATCAGGCGGTAGAATTACTGGGCGATCATAAACCCGGAGGTGTTTATCGTGGAGGAAAATACAGTGCTTACGAAGCCGGTACACGTGTGCCGTGTATTTGGAGTTGGCAGGGAGTGATTCGTCCCGGTACCGTTTCGGATGCGTTGCTTTGTCAGATAGACTGGTTTGCTACTTTTGCGCAAATGATGAATTTCCGTTTGCCGGAAGGGGCTGCTCCAGATAGTGAACCGTTACTGAATGCATGGACAGGTAAAGAAAAGAAAGGGCGGGAATGGCTGGTACTTCAGAATGCACAGAATAATCTGTCGGTGACGGATGGACGGTGGAAATACCTGCGTCCCGGAAAAGGTCCTGCATATAACAAAAATGTCAATATTGAATTGGGCAACAGCATGAAACCTCAACTTTATGATATAAAGAAAGATCCGGCTGAAAAGAATAACGTAGCAGAGAAGAATCCGAAAATAGTGACGAAAATGTCGGAACAATTGGAAAAGATAGTAGACGGCCGTTATGGCTTGCCTTTGTAAAAGAATGCTTAGAGAGTAGCAGTGTAGACCGGTGTCTTGATTCTTTATGAGTCGGATGCCGGTCTTTTTTTTTATTTTCTAAACCAAATGTATATCCAGACTGTTATTTCTTAAAAAAGACAGAAGTTATGCTCGTAGTAGATTTAGGAAAGTGGATGAATAAAATCCTGATAGATTGGGGGATAGATCCGGAAGTTGCCGACCGTTTTGATGAAACTATTATTGCTATATTGATGATAGCGATTGCTGTCGGCTTGAATTATCTCTGCCAGGCGATTCTCATAGGAGGAATGAAACAGTATACCCGGCTAAAGCCGCATAAATGGAATACACTGCTGATGAAGCGTAAAGTGTTCCATCATCTGATTCATACTGTTCCGGCTTTTCTTGTCTATGCTCTTTTGCCAATGGCATTTGTTCGTGGAAAAGAGTTATTGCTGATTTCACAGAAAGCGTGTACCATTTATATAATCTTTTCACTGTTGTTGGCTATCAATGGTATCCTGCTGATGATTATGGATATTTACGATGGTAAAGAATCTATGAAGAACCGGCCTATGAAAGGATTTATTCAAGTCTTGCAGGTCGTTCTTTTCTTTGTGGGCGGAATTGTCATCATCGCTATTATTGTAAATAAATCTCCTGCCAGTCTGTTTGCAGGATTGGGAGCGTCGGCAGCTATCCTGATGTTGGTATTCAAGGATTCTATTTTGGGCTTTGTGGCGGGCATTCAGCTTTCTGCCAATGATATGGTACGTCCGGGCGACTGGGTTACGCTGCCTTCGGGGGAAGCCAATGGTACGGTGCAGGAAATTACGTTGAATACGGTTAAGATTCAGAATTTTGATAATACAATTTCTACGGTTCCGCCTTATACATTAGTGAGCACGCCATTTCAGAATTGGCGGGGAATGACGGAGTCGGGAGGACGGAGGGTCATGAAGAACATTACCTTAGATCTGACTACTTTACAGTTCTGTACACCGGAAATGCTGGACCGTTACCGGAAGGAGATTCCCTTGATGGCAGACTATCAGCCAGAAGAAGGGACGGTTCCGACCAATTCCCAAGTATATAGGGTATATATTGAACGCTATTTGTGCAGCTTGCCTGTAGTGAACCAAGATCTGGATTTGATTATCAGCCAAAAAGAGGCTACGATGTACGGAGTGCCTATTCAGGTTTACTTCTTTTCCCGAAATAAAATCTGGAAAGAGTACGAACGTATCCAATCGGATATCTTTGACCATTTGCTGGCAATGGTTCCCAAGTTTGACTTAAAGGTTTATCAGTATTCGGACTGAATGGAATACGTCACGTTAATGCCGTGGTCATGCCACGTTAGTGTCACGACTGTGCCACTCCGTTAGCACTGTTATGCCAATGCGATGTCACTATTGTGCCAACGTGGTGGCACTAAACTACTTCCTGTGGTTGTGTGAGCTTTGTCAGGGGAGTACTAGTTCGAAGTCTGTATAGATGGGAAGGTGGTCGCTGAACCCTCCTTGATATTTCATTCCTTTATAGGTGCGAAAAGGTTCTTTACCTCCATACTTTTTGTCGTCGGTCAACAAAAAAGGAAGTTGGCAGACTTTCGCTTTTTCCTCATGAGTGAAGAAATTACCGGAAGTGTTGAGCAATGTACCGGATACAATTAAATGGTCAAGCAATCCCCATTCCCCATGATATTTATATGAACCGAAGTTGGCAGTCTTTGCTTTTCGGGCAAGCAGATGATAGAGCTTTAACGGGGATAGGGATGAGGGTGAGGTAGCAGGATGGATTGCTATATCCAAACTATCGGAACGGATAGGAGGAGCTTCCGCTTCGAGTATTTTCCGAATTGATTTATTGTTGGGATAATCATTGAAGTCGCCCATGATGATGACTTGAGGATGGAGGCGGGTATGCAGGACGCTATCCACTTCTGTGCGTAAAATTTGAGCGGCATGGAGTCGATAAGGCTCGGATTCTTTTGCTCCGCCTGAGCGGCTTGGAAGATGGCAGACGAATACATCTAATGTATCTCCGGTCAGCAGCAGACCGTTGACGTGCAGCAAATCTCTTGTCGGGCGATGTTGCCTGAACACAGGAATGGAAATAGAGCGGGAGGATAAGAGTTTGAATAAATCCCGTTGGTAAATAAGAGCCACATCGATACCTCTCAGATCAGGAGAGTCAGTCATTACATAACGATAATCGAGCTCTTGCAAAGGCGAACGGCGGGTGAGGTCACGGAGTACTGTGTCGTTCTCTACTTCGCAGAGACCTATGAGTGCTGGAGGATTCCATTCACCGATAGCAGTGATGACACGTGCGATATCACTCAGTTTCTTTTTATATCTGTTGTAATTCCAATGGCGTATGGCATTGGGAAGAAACTCGTAATCGTTCTTCAGACTGTCATGGCGGGTATCGAACAGGTTTTCTGTATTCCAGCAGGCAACACGGAACTGGATATTTTCTTGTGCCGGTACGCTCCATGAACAGATAACAAACAAGAGTATGGTAACAGCTACTCTTGTTTCACTGTTACCATACTTTAGTTGTCGCAGACTTATCCGTCTTTTATTTTTTAGCAGGGACATGTACCAGAATATCCAACAAATGTTTCCAGAACTTTTCTACGGTAGGGATAAGCATCCGTTCGTCCGGAGAGTGTACTCCCGTCAATGTCGGTCCGAAGGAAATCATGTCCAGTGTGGGATATTTATCGAGGAACAGGCCACATTCGAGTCCTGCGTGAATTGCTTTCACTTTGGCTTCTACACCGAACAGGCGTTTGTAAGATTCGGCTGCTACTTCGAGAATGGGTGAATGCGGATTGGGCTTCCATCCCGGATAACCTTCACCGAAAGTGACTTCCGCTCCAGCCAGTCTGAACACGGCACGTACGGTATTTGCCATATCGTTGCGTGCGGACAATATAGAACTACGTTGGCTGGTTTCAATACGGATGATATGGTCGGGTTTCATCTTCACCGAAGCAAGGTTCGTGGATGTTTCTACCAGTCCCGGAATGTCCTGACTCATTGCATATACTCCGTGAGGAGCCGCATACAGTGCTTTCAACAGGCGGTCGGTGGTATCTTGGTCGATAGCTGTCTGGCGGGGAGTCTCTGATTCGAGAACCAATTTCAAATCCGGTTCTACAACTGACAGCTCATCTTCCATTTCACTGGCGAAGATGTTCAGTTCGGTGCGTACGTCATGTTTTGCATCTTCGGGAACTGCACAGATGGCATAAGCTTCACGAGGGATGGCATTGCGCAGATTTCCACCGTTGATTTCGCAAAGGTACAAATCGTGGTTGTTGGCTATGCGGGTAAGGAAACGGTTCAAGATTTTGTTGGCATTGCCTCGTCCCAGATGGATATCTCCTCCAGAGTGGCCTCCTTTCAGTCCTTTTACTTCTACTTTGAAGAAGAAATATCCGGCAGGTACTTCGATTTCTTTATACGTAAATTCTGCTACGGAGTCAATACCACCGGCACATCCGATAAAGATTTCCCCTTCATCCTCAGAGTCGAGATTCAAAAGGATATCTCCGCTCATAAAACCTTCTTTCAGGGCAAATGCTCCGGTCAGTCCGGTTTCTTCATCTACGGTGAACAGACATTCCAGCGGTCCGTGTTCTATGCTGTCATCGGCAAGGATAGCCAGCTCCGTAGCCACACCGATACCATTGTCAGCTCCGAGTGTAGTTCCTTTGGCTTTCAGCCATTCACCGTCTATTTCTGTTTCGATTGGATCGGTGAGGAAGTCGTGTTGAACATCATTGTTTTTCTCACATACCATGTCAATGTGCGATTGCAGTACTACAGTTTGCAGGTTTTCCTTTCCGGGAGTGGCAGGCTTTTTAATCAGTACGTTGCCCGCTTCGTCCACTTTGGTCTCAAGATTATGTTTAGCTCCGAACGCCTTTAGGTAGGCAATCATTTTCTCTTCCTTCTTCGAAGGGCGCGGTACTTGGCAGATTTCTTCAAAATACTTGAATACGCCGGCCGGCTTTAGGTCTTTTTTTTCCATGTTGTTTCTTTATTATAATAAGGAATAGAAGGGCGGTTTTAGCTTCTTCTATTGCTAAATATGGTTAATTTGATTGACTTATCTGAACTCATATCTCATTAAAGCCTATCTTTGCATTCACAAAATTAATAGAAATGGTTGAGACTATACTGATAACTTTGTTAATAGTTGCTATTTCCCTGGTTTTATTGGGGGTGAAAGTATTCTTTACGAAGGGCGGGAAGTTCCCGAATGGTCATGTGAGTGGGAATAAGGCGTTGCGTAAAAAGGGAATCGGGTGTGCTCAGTCTCAGGATCGTGAGGCACAGAAGAAGCCGCGCTTTTCTATTGATGAGTTAGAAAAGGCCTTGAATGATAGTATGAATTAAATTTATTAAAAACAATACTTATTAATTATGAATAGAATGAACTACCTCATGAACGGTTTGGCTGCTCTTGCGTTTATCGTTTTATTTTCACAATGCGCTGGCAAAACTGATAATCAAACTGCTACAACTCCCGTTCAGGCAAATGCTGAATTGTCAGGAATGAAAATTGCTTATGTCGAAATAGACTCGCTGTTGGCCAAATACAATTTTTGTATTGACTTGAATGAGGCTATGGTGAAGAAAAGCGAGAATGTTCGTATGACATTGAATCAGAAAGCTAACTCCTTGAATAAGGAAAAGCAGGACTTCCAGAAGAAAGTGGAAAACAATGCTTTCCTATCACAAGATAGAGCACAGCAGGAATATAACCGTCTGGTAAAGTTGGAACAAGACTTGCAAGAGCTGAGCAATAAGCTTCAGAATGGCTTGATGGAAGAGAACAATAAGAATAGCTTGCAGTTCCGTGATTCTATCAACGCATTCCTGAAAGAATATAATAAGACTCACGGATATAGCTTGATTTTCAGCAACACCGGTTTCGATAATCTGCTTTATGCTGATAGCGCGTTTAATATTACAGAAGAAATCGTAAACGGATTGAATGCCCGATATTCACCGGTAAAGAAATAGATCATTTTTTTATTGCATATTTTAATTTTTTGCCTGTCCGGTACTGTAAGTCCGGATGGGTTTTTTTGTGCGTGAAAACAAGGAAACGGAATGGTCAGGGAGCTTCCGTTATATATTGTTTCATGCCTTCTGTGTAATAAGTCTCGAATTTTCCTTTTTCTCCACTATATATAAAGTAAGCATCAATCTTGGGATGCGCTTTACAGAAAGCCTCCGCTTCTTCAAGCCCCATCACCATAAATGAGGTAGCCAAAGCGTCGGCTGTCATACAATCTTCCGCTATCACAGTAGCGGACAGAATGTTATGCTGCACAGGATAGCCCGTTCTCGGATCAATGGTATGGGCATATTTCTTTCCGTCTTTGTAATAGAAGTTGCGGTAGTTTCCGGAAGTAGCCATACCGAGATCGGTTACTTTGAGTACCGTCTGTATATCTTGTTTTACAGAGAGAGAATCATCGATAGGCTTGTTGATTCCGATACGCCAACGGTCGTTTTTAGGATTGAATCCTTTTACCACCACTTCGCCACCTATATCTATCATATAGTTCTTGATTCCTTTTCTATCCAATAGACGGGCGACTACATCCACTGAGTATCCCTTAGCTACAGCACTACAACTCAACATAATACGCGGATCTTGTTTGATAATCTTTTCGTTCTCAAGTTTTACTTTGTCATATCCGGTGATTTGCAACAAACTATCTATCATTACGGAATCCGGGAAAGTGCCTTTCTTGAATCCGAATCCCCACGCATTGGCGAGCGGGGCTATCGTTATGTCAAAAGCTCCTTGGGTCTCGCGGGAGATCTCCATAGAACGGTTGAAGCATTTTTGGAAAAAAGTATCTGTCACTATTTCTTCGTTACGATTGACACGACTGATGACGGAACTGTCATTGAAGGGTGACAGTGACAAGTCGAATCGTTTTAACTCCGCTTCGATTTCCGGTTTTAAGTCACCGTCATATTGATAAGTGATATTGTAAATGGTTCCGAACACCAGACCGGTAATACTGTTGTAGTTTGCTTGTTGATTGTGTCTGGCCAATATCCAGATAGTTGCCAGAATTAGGAAAGCCAGCCAAAGGAAACTCTTTTTTGTCTTCATACGTTCTTCTATTTAATAAGAAAACTCTTTTTTATTGGAAAAATAGATGCTCAATTAATATTTTAATTCCGATAATTACCAGAATGATACCTCCCCATAACTCAGCTTTTAACTTTCGGGCAAGGCCGCAGCCACATTGAATGCCGAAAATAAGCCCGATTAATGACAGGACGAATGAAACAAATCCTATGATGAGGATAGGAGAAAGGATATCACTGTAATCCTGAATACCTAAAAAGGCGAATGAAATACCGACTGCCAATGCATCGATACTTGTTGCTACCGCCATGGTCAGTACTACCTTCAGGCTTGCCGGGTTGAACAGTTGGCAACATTCTTCTTCTTTAAAGGATTCCCAAATCATTCGGCCTCCCAGAAAGGCAAGAATTCCGAAAGCGATCCAATGATCTATACTTTCTATAAGATGACTGAAGGTTTTTACACACATCCATCCGATAAGTGGCATGATGGCTTGAAAAAGTCCGAAAGCAAAGGCCATGATTAGCATTGGTCTCCATCGGGTACGTTTCAAAATAATGCCGCTTGCAATGGATACGGCGAAACAATCCATCGCCAGACCTATTGCAAGCAACCAAATCTCTAGTCCTGTCATTGTATTCTAAAGAGGCAATTTATAGATGAGGGAATAGGTGATTCCCATATTATTTGATTTATATTTACCGTAACCCGGCACATACCACGGAGCGCCATACTCTCCGATAGAAGCTTTTGTCTTGTATTTCATGCGTACCGACCACCCCATATTAAAGTTCTTGTAAATACGTACTTTAACGCCTAAGACGATTTCCAACCATTGCACTGAGCCTTTCATGCCCAAATGGCTGAAAGGAACACTCCCTCCCCAATAATCGTCTTCTAAGCTGGGATTGCCAATTACATCTCCCCAAATAGGATCATTTGCTGGCAGGGTTGATACATCATATTTGAAAGAACTGAATGCATAACGAAGTCCGGCATATAAATAACTGTTTTTCTCTTTTTTCTTTGCCATCGTGTTGTAGTCTACGCCGATACGGAAAAAAGGGGCAGCTTTGCTTTTGTAGTGTATACCCGTTTCGCTCCAGGTGTCTGTTCCTCCCATGCCAAATTCAAAAGTAGGGATGAATTTGTTTTTAAGGTTGACACCAATGCTGACTTCTGAACTCATGAAGTCTCCTCCTAAGATTTTGCTTCCTATGCCGTATAAATCCACACCGATATACGTCCCGTTATAAAACGGAATCGTATCTATCTCGACAGTCTCTTTTTTCTTCAGGTCTCTTTTGGGTGTATGAGTAGGACGCTGCTGTTGTGCCAGTAACGGAAGACCGATACAAAAGAGTAGAAGCAGACTAATCAGGCGTAACCGGTGTGCGGTCGCGATAGTTAAAGAATATCTGTAAATTCTCAATTTCATTTGAATTGGCTTCTTTATTTCGTAATTCGATAGACGTTATTTTCTCCGTACTGTTTTTTCTGTTGCCGAATGCAGCACTGATGATGTTTTGTTTCATCATGTAACCGCATTCCATAGACTGAAAATAGGGAGTGCTCTCTTGTACGATATATACTGTATCTACATCCTCTGGATTGAGTACCGGATTATATTGGAAGATAAATACGGTGGAATCGCTGGTATAGCGCAACGGCAACATCACTGTATGTACATCTTTCTCATTGTTGAGAATAATGGAGTCTGTTCCCATTGCTCTGACTGTCAGCGAGTCGAGTGTGTCATTGAGTACGGCGTTATCATTATCCGGATCGTTGGTTTTGAACGTGCAATACATCATGGGACGTCCTGCCATAGAACAATCATTTTCGTCCGAACATGAACTGTGGATACCGATAGCGGCACCAACGATTATCAATAGGAAAAAGATACGAACTAAATTCTTCATAGTCAAGTATTGAATGTGAATCAAATTTTCTTTTCTATCTGGTAGTTATTCCGTTCCGGTGCGTTACGCGAGATTAATTCGCCAAGAAATCCGGCAAGGAATAATTGTGTACCTATAATCATTGCCGTAAGTGACAAATAAAAATAGGGAGAGTCGGTCACTAGTCTATATGATAGATTGTTGTACATTGCGTATAGCTTACTACTACCTACAATGATAACGGAAATCATTCCGATGAGAAACATCAGCGATCCTAACAAGCCGAAAAAATGCATCGGCTTGATTCCGAATTTGGAAAGGAACCAGAGTGAGAGTAAATCCAGATAACCGTTCACGAAGCGGTTAAGTCCGAATTTGGTTGTACCGTATTTGCGGGCTTGATGATGCACCACTTTTTCACCGATTTTCTTGAATCCGGCGTTCTTTGCCAGATAAGGTATATAACGGTGCATCTCACCGTACACTTCGATATGTTTTACGACCTCTCTGCGATACGCTTTCAGTCCGCAGTTGAAGTCGTGCAGGTTTTTAATACCTGAAACTTTGCGTGCCGTTGCATTAAACAGTTTGGTGGGAAGTGTCTTTGACAGAGGATCATATCTTTTTTGTTTCCAGCCGGAAACCAAGTCGTAACCGTCTTCGGTTATCATCCGGTAGAGTTCAGGTATTTCGTCCGGACTGTCCTGTAAATCTGCGTCCATCGTTATAACCACGTCTCCCTGCGCTTCTGCGAATCCACAGTAAAGTGCGGGTGATTTGCCGTAGTTGCGACGGAACTTGATACCTCTTACATGCTCCGATTGGGATTTTAGCTTTTCTATCACTTCCCATGAACGGTCCGTACTTCCGTCATTAACGAAAATCACCTCAAATGAGAATCCGTTGGCTTGCATTACCCGTTCTATCCAAGCGTAGAGTTCGGGTAGTGACTCTTCTTCATTGAATAATGGGACTACAACTGATATATCCATTTCTTTAATTACTAGTTACGAATTACAAATTACAATCAACTCGGCTCATTGTTTCCGGGTTTCGCTTTTTTCATTACCATTAATCCGGTAGGGATGGCAAGGATACTTCCGAAAAATACGTCCGATGACAGCATTTGCATGGTAATGTCGATAGCGCTGAGCGAGTTTATTTTATCTGCATCAAACATATCTTTCATAAGTTCTTTGTTTTCTTGCAAAGCGGGACTTTGCTCTATCGCTTGGTTCCAAAAATCAGCAAGGGCGTTGAAGATAAAGCCGTGATCTATAAACTGGAAGTATATGTAATGTGCTACGGCTACCAATAGGGAAGCGAACATATACATAAATATAGTGAAAAGAACAGCGTGTGAGAATTGTATAGCTCCTCCGCATACTTTGTCGCGATAGATTTTTACGTAATAATAACCTATGATTGGCACGGCTAGCGTTAGAATAACATATAGCAATTGGAAAAAAGGTATAGCAAACATCAATGGAAGTAGTATGAATTTCAATATCCAATAAGCTCCCATATATGTGCCAAAATGCATGGCGTATTTCTGTAAATAGCTTTTGTTCTCTGTCATCTTCATTTATAAATTGCGCACAAAGGTACAAATAATATCGGTTGATAGAGGGAATATGGTTGTTAAAGTTAATAAAGCAATAAAAGTTGCTAGTAGAGATTTTTTTTGTACCTTTAATTGCTTGAAATGTAGTCTGTTAGTTGTTTTACTTGAAAAAAGTTGTTCGTATCTATTGCAGAATCCGTAAAAATGCCTACCTTTGCAACCGCAAAACGGGTAAGTCCTATACGGCCAGCTCCCTTCGAATCCTCCAGGGCTTGATCGCAGCAAAGGTAGTTGGTTGTAGCGGCGCGATATAGATAGCTTACCCACCCCCGCCTCTTTAGCTCAGTTGGCCAGAGCACGTGATTTGTAATCTCGGGGTCGTTGGTTCGAATCCGACAAGAGGCTCGAAAAAGGATATATAACAAACCCAAGAAAAAAAGCATTCAGGTAATTGCCTGAATGCTTTTTTTCTTATATTTTGGCTTGTTTCCGTACGGTTTTGATTCTTTTCACCACAGAGGACACGGAGGACACAGAGGTTTCAAGGTTCTAGTTCATAGATAATTATAACCTCTGTGTCCTCCGTGTCCTCTGTGGTGAAATAGTTCATTTACGTACCAATATGAAAAATGACAACTGCATAGGGACTTGCAGTTAGGGTATTCTACTATTAATAGAATGTATTATGCTTGTTTTTATACAGTATTTGTATTATTGATTAAAATGGTATTGTTTAGATTATCAATGATTTAGTTGATTCTTTGTCTATTATAAAAGCTTATATAAAAATCCCCGGGATATCTATCGTCCGGGGATTTTATTTAGATGTAAAGTCGAAATTTATTTGATTCTCTTGTATCCATACACAGCCAAATCACCCAATTCCTCTTCAATACGGAGTAACTGATTGTATTTAGCCATACGGTCGGAGCGGCTTAAAGAACCTGTCTTGATCTGCCCGCTGTTGGTAGCTACTGCGATATCGGCGATAGTAGCATCTTCTGTTTCACCCGAACGGTGAGAAGTAACAGTAGTGTACCCATGACGGTGAGCCATTTCGATAGCGTTCAGTGTTTCTGTCAGCGAACCGATTTGGTTTACTTTAATCAGGATAGAGTTGGCACAGCCTTTTTCGATACCCATTGCAAGGAAATCTACGTTGGTTACAAACAGGTCGTCACCTACCAGCTGGCAACGGTTGCCGATGCGTTCGGTCAGCTTTTTCCAGCCTTCCCAGTCGTTTTCGTTCATACCGTCTTCGATAGAGTCGATAGGGAATTTGTTGATTAGTTCTTCCAGGTAGTCAACTTGTTCTGCGGAAGTGCGTTTCTTACCTTTTTCACCTTCAAACTTGGTATAATCGTAAATACCATCGTGGTAGAATTCGGAAGAAGCACAGTCCATACCGATCATAACGTCTTTGCCCGGTTCGTATCCTGCTGCTTTGATAGCGGCCAGAATAGAATTCAAAGCATCTTCCGTACCCTCGAGGTTAGGTGCGAAACCACCTTCATCACCTACAGCAGTGCTAAGGCCACGGTCTTTCAAAACTTTCTTTAAAGCGTGGAATACTTCAGCACCCATGCGCAGACCTTCTCTGAAAGAAGGAGCACCTACGGGACGGATCATAAATTCCTGGAATGCGATCGGAGCATCGCTATGTGAACCACCGTTGATGATGTTCATCATCGGTACAGGCATTACATACGTATTTGTTCCACCGATATAGCGGTATAGAGGAAGGTCCAGATAGTTGGCAGCAGCTTTAGCTACGGCAAGAGATACGCCGAGAATAGCGTTAGCACCTAAATTCGATTTAGTCTTAGTGCCGTCCAATGCCAGCATTGCGTAGTCGATACCTCTCTGATTGAGTGAAGACATACCAATCAGCTTCGGAGCGATGATTTTATTTACATTATCAACCGCTTTTTGTACTCCTTTTCCACCATAGCGCTGTTTGTCACCATCGCGAAGTTCCAATGCTTCGTGTTCACCTGTGGAAGCACCTGACGGCACAGATGCACGTCCCATAATGCCGGATTCCAATACTACGTCAACTTCTACTGTGGGGTTACCTCTTGAATCGAGAATTTCTCGAGCTACAATTTTTTCAATTTTCATCGTTTCTATTGTTTTTGAATAAGATTTCTGCAAAAGTACGGACTTGACGGGGAGTGGGAAATCACTATAAATAGGTATTCTTTTTGTGCCTATTCCCTATATGTCGTTAGTCCGACCTTATACTATAACAACGGGACGATGCTTTTTGTTTGAGTGCGGCGGGGTGAATTTGCAGGATTTTAATCTTCGATAATAACCCCTAACAGTGGAAGCAAATCCATTGCTTGCAGGGAAGTGATGACAGCCCCTTTCAGATCGCTGATGTTAAGCGTGATTCCGCTGATACGGGAAGTGCGCAAATCTATTCCGCGAAGCGGAGCGTGTGAAAAATCGGCTTCTACGAGATCGCAACTCTCAAATGCGACGGATGAAAAACGGCAGTCGTTCAGACTTCCGTTGCGGAGCTGGCTGTGTGCAAAACGTACCTGGTTCATTTTACTCATAGCCAGATTGATATAACCTGCGTTGCAGTCATGCAGCAAGACGTGATTCATCGTTGTTTCCGATAAATTGGTACCCAATAGTTTGCAGGAAATGAATTCTACCCGGTAGAGCGAACTTTCAGCGAAAGAAATGTTGGATAAGTCGCAGTTCTCGAACCTGACATCGGTCAGTTGGGAGGAACGGAATTTACATTCGCTGAATGTCTGATGCTGAAAGGTGCAGTTTTTGAAACTTTTATAAGATTTGTCGATGCCTTCTTCTTTTCCTTTGCAGAATAAAAGATGAGAGACGGTTTCTTCTCTGTCGAGCCATTCCTGTAGGGTAATAGTACTGACTTCCTGTTCTTCCATCATGGGAGGAACAACGCGGACGGGTTTGGTTGGGTTTCTTTTAATCATGCCGTAAAGGTAGGATTTATATTCGAATTATTAAATCTGTTTTCCCACATATCCGCCGGCTAACGTTGCGGCTAATCCTATTCCTATACTTAATAATGTATATAGAACAAATGCTCCGTAAAATTCTCCTTTCAGCAGACCTACGCCGTCACTGGAGAAAGTAGAGAACGTTGTGAAACCTCCGCATAAACCCGTTGTCAGAAACAAACGGACCTCGAACGGAAGGTGAAATCGCTCTGAAAGGGCATAGAACAGGCCGATGAGAAAACTGCCGAGAAGATTGACCGTGAAAGTGGCCCATGGAAAATGATAAGGGACGATTCGTTCGTGCATTAACAACTGGATGAAATAACGCAGTGCACTACCGGTTCCTCCACCGATAAAGATATAGATAACTTCTTTACTCATTTGATTGAAAGATTGATATTATTTGTAGGCGGCTTCAAAATCTTTTTCGAATTGCTGGAAGCCTCCGGGATAAACAAGATTGATTTGTTCTGAAATGGTTGACGGATCATTTTAAAAATGTAGGAAGGTTTACTTCTCCCAGCATATACATCGTCCGAACTCTCCCTTGTTCGTATTCGGTAAATGTGTGGCGGACTGCTTTTTTGTGAATGGTGCAATGTTCGAAGTACTCCGACAGTCCTTCGTTAAGCCAGCTTGGAGGACGCTTGCCGAGAATCTGCGAAACGAAATGATGACTTAGTTCGTGATAGATAATGGCAAGACTTCTCTCCCGTCCATTCTCCCGTCCTAAGATGACTGCCTTTTGTAGCTTAGGTGAGTATGCACCACTTGCCTTGATAGGCAGAGACACATTGATACTTTCTAAGTAATTGATTGCTTCTCTTCTATTTTCAAATACATATAGTTGGAGGCTCAGCGTATCGGGCAGTCCGAATTGTGAATAGAAATCAACCTCATGTTGAAGAAACTGTTCTATCTTCTTCCGGTCTTTGCCGGGAAGCGGGTCACCGCCATATTCCACTTTTACGGTTTGGGCATGAAGCAAACCGCAGAAAAAGAAGACCGGGAAGAAAAGTAAAAATATGCGCATGATACATCTATTATTTCAGGTTGTGTAGCTTCATATATTTCTTTTTATCACGTTTACTCATGTCCTGCATGATAAGGTCATGGTCGGTCACAGCCTGATAGATGGTTTTCTCTTCCGGTTTCACATCTCCTTCAGTTGTGCGGAATACAGGAATAAAGTGGGAGTAAGGGTATCCGGATGATAATCCTCCTTTGAACTTATTTTCATCCAGAAAAAAGAAAGAGATGGCAGCACCTGTGGGGCCTGCCTTTCCTATGGCTTGTCCAACTTGTACTTCTTCGCCCGGTTCGATAAAATTCTCGTTCATCACCAGATAGGCTGCAAAAGTCTGATCGGGATGATAGATGAGCAGCTGTTGCGGGTTGGTGGTTTTACAGGCTATTCCGCTGCGGGTGGCGTAGATTGTATCACCTTGTTTGATGTGAAAATTCAAGGTCTTGAATGGTTCACGCGGATCGGTTTTCCAGGCTGTCTTTTGATTGTTCTTTACGGGTAAGGCATAAGGAGTCTGAATATTGAAATCTTTAGGAAATTTGCCCCGGTAGAACGTATAAGAAGAGGCACTTTTAAACGAATTGTCTACCTGAGCATCTTTTTCCCATTTTGACTCGATGATGCCGTATGGACGTTCCAGCAGTTTACGTAAAGACTGCGCGGAAGTGTAGCTGGCGGACAATGTGAAAATCAATAGAGCGATCAATTTAAGGTGCTGTGCCATATTCTAAATAGTAAAGTGTTTATTGATATAGTTGGGATAATACGTTGCAAATATAGAAAGATTATGTAATATGCGTCTTTAATCCTTTTAATTTCTTCACCATAGACACTATATTTTTTCTAGCTTCTGGATTTGTTATCTGCTTTATATTTAAATGTTTATCCCATTTCTACTTCTATATCCTTCTATATTTTCTTTATAAAGAAAAACACCTCTATTGTTTCTTGTCTATCTTTGCCCTACGATTATTAATTAACTCATTTATATCATGAAGAACATGAAAATAGGAACTGCAATATGGGTCTGCCTGTTGCTCTCTTTTTTCTTCGGCACATCAGCAAAGGCCGAAAGTATCACTTCTCCTGACGGACAATTAAAGCTAAATTTCTCTGTCAACACGCAAGGAGAACCGGTGTATGAACTCTCTTATAAAGGAAAAGAGGTGATTAAACCTTCGAAACTGGGACTGGAATTGAAAAATGATCCCGGACTGATGAATGGATTCACTCTGGCCGATATTAAAACTTCTGCTTTTGATGAAACATGGGAACCGGTGTGGGGAGAGGTGAAATCAATCCGCAACCATTATAATGAGATGGCTGTTACTTTGAATCAGAAGGCACAAGATCGCAATATCATTATCCGTTTCCGTCTTTATGATGATGGCTTGGGATTCCGGTATGAATTCCCATTGCAGAAGAATTTGAATTATTTTGTGATTAAGGAAGAACATTCCCAGTTTGCTATGGCGGGAGATCATACGGCCTTTTGGATTCCCGGTGATTATGATACGCAGGAATACGATTATACCGAGTCCAGACTTTCTGAAATTCGTGGATTATTGCAAGGGGCGATTACTGGAAACGCTTCTCAAACCTCTTTCTCGCCAACAGGTGTGCAAACTTCTTTGCAGATGAAAACGGATGATGGCTTATATATCAACCTGCATGAAGCTGCTTTGGTTGATTATTCCTGTATGCATTTGAACCTTGATGATCGGAACCTGGTTTTTGAATCGTGGTTGACACCGGACTCACAAGGAGATAAAGGATATATGCAAGCACCTTGTCGTTCTCCTTGGCGCACGGTAATCGTGAGTGATGATGCACGTGATATTCTGTCGTCTAAGCTGACATTGAATCTGAACGATCCTTGTGCTTATGAAGATGTTTCTTGGATTAAACCGGTGAAATACATTGGTGTGTGGTGGGAAATGATTAGCGGAAAAAGTTCTTGGGCATATACGGACGATGTTTACTCTGTGAAATTGGGCGAAACAGATTATTCAAAAACAAAACCGAATGGACGCCATGCAGCGAATAACGATAATGTGAAACGGTACATTGACTTTGCTTCTGAACATGGATTTGATCAAGTATTGGTAGAAGGATGGAACGAAGGTTGGGAAGATTGGTTCGGCAAATCAAAAGATTATGTATTTGATTTCATTACACCTTATCCTGATTTCGATTTGAAAATGCTGAATGCATATGCGAACTCAAAAGGAGTAAAGCTGATGATGCATCACGAGACATCCGCTTCTGTTCGTAACTATGAACGTCATTTGGATGCAGCATATCAATTTATGGTAGATAACGGCTACAATGCAGTGAAGAGTGGATATGTCGGCAATATCATTCCTCGTGGCGAACATCATTACGGACAATGGATGAACGACCATTATCTATATGCAGTGAAGAAAGCGGCTGATTATAAGATTTGTGTGAATGCTCATGAGGCAGTCCGTCCTACCGGACTATGTCGTACTTATCCGAATCTGATCGGCAATGAGTCGGCACGTGGTACGGAGTATGAAGCATTTGCCGGTAATAAACCGTTTCATACCACTTTACTTCCTTTTACCCGTCTGATTGGCGGACCGATGGATTATACTCCGGGTATTTTTGATACCAAACTTTCTTTCTTGTCGGGCGATCATAGTTTTGTACGTACTACATTGGCTAAACAATTGGCTCTTTATGTAACGATGTACAGCCCTTTGCAGATGGCGGCTGATTTCCCTGAAAACTACGAACGTCATATGGATGCATTTCAATTTATCAAGGATGTAGCCGTTGATTGGGATGACAGTAAGTATCTGGAGGCAGAACCGGGAGATTACATCACCGTTGCACGTAAGGCGAAGGGTACTGATAGCTGGTTCGTAGGTGGTATCACTGATGAGAATCCTCGTACTTCTGCTTTTACACTTGATTTTCTCGAACCGGGAAAACAATATGTAGCGACATTGTATGCTGACGGAAAGGAAGCGGACTTTGAAAAGAATCCCACCTCTTATCAAATAAAGAAAGGTATAGTAACTGCTAAAACCCGGATTTCTGTCAAACTGGCCCGTAGCGGAGGATTTGCGTTGAGCTTGATTGAAGCAGCTCCGTCGGATAAGAAGATAATCAAGAAATGGAAATAAGATCTAGGCAAAGAGATTGTTCTCGGATTCCCCGCTTTTAATAAATATTAGTTGTTGCCCCGCAAGGAAAACAAAACTTTGCGGGGCTCTTTGTTTTATCAGACGGATTCTTTTTTGTACTTTTGCACATCTTTTTAAAAAACATCAATAAAGAGAATAACATGGGAGGTTTTTTCGGAACAGTCTCGAAAGCTAGTTGCGTGACTGATTTATTCTACGGCACAGATTATAACTCACATCTGGGTACAAAGCGAGGAGGACTCGCGACATACAGTAAGGAAAAAGGTTTTATACGCTCCATTCATAATTTGGAAAGTACCTATTTTCGAACAAAGTTCGAAGGAGAATTGGACAAGTTTAAAGGAAACGCCGGTATCGGCATTATTAGTGACACAGACGCTCAACCTATTATTATAAACTCTCACCTCGGCCGCTTCGCCATTATTACCGTTGCAAAGGTTGTCAATATTCAGCAACTGGAAGATGAACTTCTCAATCAAAATATGCACTTCGCCGAACTGAGTTCGAGCAATACCAATCAGACAGAACTTATCGCATTACTTCTGATACAAGGTAGAAACTTTGTGGAAGGTATTGAAAATGTGTTCAAGCACATCAAAGGTTCTTGCTCAATGCTTATCTTGACGGAGGACGGAAGTATCATCGCTGCTCGTGACCAGTGGGGGCGTACTCCTATCGTAATAGGAAAAAAAGAAGGAGCATACGCTGCGACAAGCGAATCATCCAGTTTTCCGAATTTGGATTATGAGATAGAGAAATACTTAGGTCCCGGTGAAATCGTCCGTATGTATGACGATCATATCGAACAACTTCGTGAACCGAATGAGGATATGCAGATTTGTTCGTTCTTGTGGGTGTACTATGGTTTTCCTACTTCTTGTTATGAAGGACGGAATGTAGAAGAGGTGCGCTTCACTTGTGGATTGAAGATGGGACAGACAGATCAATCGGAAGTGGACTGTGCTTGTGGTATTCCTGATTCGGGAGTGGGTATGGCTTTGGGGTATGCAGAAGGCAAGGGGGTTCCTTATCACCGTGCGATTTCAAAATATACACCGACTTGGCCTCGTAGTTTTACTCCTAGTAATCAGGAGATGCGTGCGTTAGTGGCGAAGATGAAATTGATTCCGAACCGTGCAATGCTTGAAGGTAAACGCTTGTTGTTTTGTGATGATTCTATCGTTCGTGGCACGCAGTTGCGTGATAATGTGAAGATACTATATGATTATGGAGCAAAAGAGGTACATATGCGTATTGCTTGTCCTCCATTGATTTATGCTTGTCCGTTTGTAGGTTTTTCCGCTTCCAAAAATGCGTTGGAACTGATTACCCGCCGTATTATTAAGGAATTGGAAGGTGACGAAAATAAGAATTTGGATAAATATGCCACTACCGGGTCTCCCGAATATGAGAAGATGGTTGGTATTATAGCCGAACGTTTCGGGCTTTCTTCTTTGAAGTTCAATACAGTGGAAACATTAATAGAAGCTATCGGTCTGCCCAAATGCAAGGTTTGTACACATTGCTTTGACGGTAGTAGCCATTTTTAAAGTGGTCAGATAGGTCAGTTAAGTATCCAGATAAAACTATACAATAAAAAAGAGCCGTGAATTGCTTTGTAATTCACGGCTCTTTTTTTACCTTTACGGCACTATAAACTATCAATTTGTAAATTGTAATTAGTAACTTGTAATTAAAACGATATGACTTTAGTAGACAGATTTTTAAAGTATGTAAGCTTCGATACACAATCTGATGAATCGACAGGGCTTACTCCAAGTACTTCGAAACAGATGGTTTTTGCAGAATACTTGAAAAAAGAGTTGGAATCTTTGGGGTTAGAAGATATAACTTTGGATGAGCATGGTTATCTTTTTGCCACGCTCCCTGCCAATATAGATAAAGAGGTGCCGACTATTGGGTTTATTGCTCACATGGATACAAGTCCGGATATGACGGGTAAGGATGTTACTCCGCGTATTGTAGAAAAGTATGACGGTTCGGATATTGTACTTTGTGCCGAAGAAAATGTGGTTCTTTCCCCGTCGCAATTTCCGGAATTGTTGGATCATAAAGGAGAAGATTTGATTGTAACCAACGGAAAAACTTTGCTCGGTGCTGATGATAAAGCCGGTATTGCAGAGATTGTTTCCGCAATGGCCTATCTGAAAGAACACCCTGAAATCAAACACGGAAAAATCCGTATCGGTTTCAATCCGGATGAAGAAATCGGTGAAGGCGCTCATAAATTCGATGTAGAAAGGTTCGGCTGTGAGTGGGGATATACAATGGATGGCGGTGAAGTGGGAGAGTTGGAGTTCGAGAACTTCAATGCTGCTGCCGCTAAAGTTACTTTTAAAGGGCGTAATGTACATCCGGGATATGCTAAGGATAAGATGATTAATTCCATTTATTTGGCCAATCGGTTTATTACTCTGCTGCCGACACAGGAAAGGCCGGAGCATACTACGGGATATGAAGGATTTTATCATTTGATTGGCATTCAGGGTGAAGTGGAGCAAAGCTCAGTTTCTTATATCATTCGCGATCATGACCGTACTAAGTTCGAAAACCGCAAGAAAGAAATGGAACGTCTGGTCGTTCAAATGAATGCCGAATATGGTGCGGGTACGGTAACTCTCGAATTGCGCGACCAATATTATAATATGCGTGAGAAGATAGAGCCGGTGATGCATATTATCGACACCGCTTTTGCTGCAATGGAAGCTGTTGGTGTGAAACCGAATGTGAAGCCGATTCGTGGAGGTACGGATGGTGCACAACTTTCTTTTAAAGGCTTGCCTTGTCCGAATATCTTTGCCGGTGGGCTGAATTTTCACGGACGTTATGAATTTGTGCCTATCCAGAATATGGAGAAAGCGATGAAAGTAATTGTGAAGATTGCCGAGCTCGTAGCTTCCAAATAACTGATACTTAAAACTTAATACTTAAAAGATAATGAAAACCACTCCGTTTATAGAGAAACATATAGCGCTTGGCGCTAAAATGCACGAGTTTGCAGGTTATAATATGCCTATTGAATACTCCGGTATCATTGACGAACATCTGACGGTCTGTCAGGGTGTCGGGGTATTTGACGTATCCCACATGGGAGAATTCTGGGTGAAAGGTCCGAAGGCATTGGCTTTTCTTCAGAAGGTGACTTCCAATAATGTGGCGGTACTGACTCCGGGAAAGATTCAATATACTTGTTTCCCGAATGATAAAGGAGGAATTGTAGATGACTTGCTGGTATATCAGTATGAACCGGAAAAATATATGTTGGTAGTCAATGCCGCTAATATTGAAAAGGACTGGGACTGGTGCGTTTCTCATAATACGGAAGGAGCGGAATTGGAGAACGCTTCGGATCACATGGCGCAACTTGCTGTGCAGGGACCGAAAGCGATTCTTGCTTTGCAGAAATTGACTGATATTGATCTGGCATCAATTCCTTATTATACTTTTAAAGTCGGAAAGTTTGCAGGTGAAGAGAACGTGATAATTTCCAATACCGGCTATACGGGTGCAGGAGGTTTTGAACTATATTTCTATCCGAATGTGGCTGATACTATTTGGAAAGCGGTCTTTGAAGCCGGTGAGGAGTTCGATATCAAACCTATCGGTTTAGGAGCTCGCGATACACTTCGGTTGGAGATGGGATTCTGTCTGTATGGAAATGATTTGGATGATACTACTTCACCGATAGAAGCTGGACTTGGATGGATAACTAAGTTTATAGAAGGTAAAGAGTTTATCAATCGTCCGATGCTGGAGAAGCAGAAAGCAGAAGGAGTAACCCGTAAATTAGTTGGCTTTGAAATGGTTGATCGTGGAATTCCCCGTCATGGGTATGAACTTGTAAATTCGGATGGGGAGAAGATTGGGATCGTTACTTCGGGCACTATGTCGCCTACCCGCAAAATCGGTATCGGCATGGGGTATGTGAAACCGGAATACAGCAAGGCAGGTACGGAAATTTGTATCGATGTGCGTGGTCGTAAATTGAAAGCGGTCGTGGTAAAACCTCCGTTCAGGAAATAATTGAATATTTATAGAAACGCAGATTAACGCAAATTTGCCCAGAATAAGATTTGAAATTAAACTTCTGCGTGAATTTGCGTTAATCTGCGTTTCTTATATGGATAAACGTTGCTCATTCCATAGATTTATTATAATTTTGTCAGCAAATATGATGAAATAATGTCTCAGTTACCTACTCTTATAGCCGATCTCGCACTGATACTGATCTGTGCAGGCATCATGACTTTATTATTTAAGAAGTTGAAGCAACCTTTGGTTTTAGGATATGTGGTTGCCGGCTTTTTGGCAAGTCCGCATATGCCTTATACACCTTCCGTAATGGATACTGCGAATATTAAGACATGGGCGGATATAGGTGTTATCTTCTTGTTGTTCGCTCTCGGACTGGAATTTAGTTTTAAGAAGATAGTAAAAGTGGGTGGCTCTGCTATTATTGCCGCTTGTACTATTATTTTCTGCATGATTCTGTTGGGTATAGGCGTTGGTATGGGCTTCGGCTGGCATAGGATGGATAGCCTGTTTTTGGGTGGTATGATTGCAATGTCCTCTACTACGATTATTTATAAGGCTTTTGATGATCTAGGGTTACGGAAAAAACAGTTTACCGGCTTGGTCTTGAGTATCTTGATTTTGGAAGATATTTTGGCAATTGTGTTGATGGTCATGCTTTCCACAATGGCTGTAAGCCATAATTTTGAAGGTACGGAAATGTTGGAAAGTATCGGTAAACTATTGTTTTTCCTAATTCTCTGGTTTGTGGTCGGTATCTATCTAGTACCGGAATTCTTGAAACGTTGCCGTAAACTGATGGGAGAGGAGACTTTGCTTATTGTGTCGCTGGCACTATGTTTCGGTATGGTGGTTATGGCGGCTAATACGGGTTTCTCCGCTGCTTTCGGTGCGTTTATTATGGGATCTATTTTGGCGGAAACAATTGAAGCGGAATCTATCGACCGATTAGTGAAACCTGTTAAAGATCTTTTCGGAGCCATCTTTTTCGTATCGGTAGGAATGATGGTGGATCCGGCGATGATTGTAGAATATGCCATACCTATTCTTGTCATTACTTTGGCGGTTATTTTGGGGCAGTCCGTATTTGGAACATTTGGAGTAATACTTTCCGGCAAACCATTGAAGACGGCTATGCAATGCGGCTTTAGTCTGACACAGATTGGTGAATTTGCATTTATTATCGCATCTTTGGGAGTCTCGCTGCACGTGACAAGTGATTTTCTCTATCCGATTGTGGTGGCTGTTTCCGTCATCACTACTTTTCTGACTCCTTATATGATTCGTCTTGCCGAACCGGCTTCTACTTTCGTAGATGCTCATCTTCCCGTTTCATGGAGGAAATTTCTGATGCGTTACTCTTCCGGATCGCAGACTGCGCTCAATCATGAGAACTTATGGAAGAAGTTGATATTGGCAATGGTACGCATTACTGTCGTTTATTCTATTGTCAGCATATCGATCATTGCGCTTTCTTTTCGTTTTGTCATACCTTTCTTTAAAGAGAACCTGCCTCATTTGGGAGCTTCTTTACTTGGAGCTGTGTTTATCATTCTCTGTATTGCTCCATTTTTGCGGGCTATTATGGTGAAGAAAAACCATTCGGTGGAGTTTATGACTTTGTGGCACGCCAATCGTGCAAATCGCGCTCCGCTGGTATCGACCATTGTGATTCGCATTATGATAGCGGCACTTTTTGTTATCTTTGTGATTTCCGGATTATTCAAGGCGTCTATCGGCCTAGTTATCGGAGTTGCAGTGCTGGTAGTGTTGCTAATGGTATGGTCGCGCCGCTTGAAAAAGCAGTCCATCTCGATTGAACGTCGTTTTTTCCAGAATCTTCGTTCCCGTGATGTGCGCGCGGAATATCTAGGGGAGAAAAAACCGGAATATGCCGGACGCTTGTTATCGCATGATCTCCATCTTGCCGATATGGAGATTCCTGGTGAGTCTGCTTGGGCGGGAAAGACATTGATGGAGCTGAATTTAGGAAAGAAGTTCGGAGTTCATGTTGCTTCCATTCTTCGCGGAAAGAGACGGATTAATATTCCGGGTGGTTCTGTCCGTCTGTTTCCAATGGATAAAATACAGGTGATAGGGACGGATGAACAATTGAATGTGTTTAATGAAGCCATGCAAAATGGGACAAAGGTGGATTGGGATGTGTATGAAAAGAGTGAGATGACTCTAAAACAATTAATTGTTGATAGTGATTCCATGTTTTTAGGTAAGACCATTCGTGAATCGGGTATTCGGGATAAATATCATTGTATGATAGCAGGTGTTGAAAGTGAGGATGGAACATTGATGATTCCGGATGTGAATGTGCCGCTTGAAGAGGGTGATGTGGTTTGGGTGGTAGGTGAAAAAGAGGATGTATACCAATTAGTCAATCAAAAAAACGAAAAAGTACAAGTCGGATAGGAGTGTTATGCCTATTTTTGTAAACGATAAAAACTTAAAAATAATAATATCATGAAGAGCGATCCGAAAGAATGTCTGTATTGTCAGAATAATGAAACGCTGCATAATCTGATGATTGAGATTGCGCAGTTGAGTGTGTCACGTGTATTCCTGTTTAAGGAGCAAACCTATCGCGGGCGTTGCCTTGTTGCTTACAAGGATCATGTGAACGATTTGAACGAGTTGAGTGATGAAGACCGTAATGCTTTTATGTCAGACGTTGCACGTGTTGCCCGTGCCATGCAAAAAGCTTTCCAGCCGGAAAAGATAAATTATGGTGCATACTCAGATAAGTTGTCTCATTTGCATTTTCATTTAGCGCCTAAATATGTGGATGGACCGGATTATGGAGGTACATTCCAAATGAATCCGGGAAAGGTTTATCTGACTGACGCGGAATATCAGGAATTGATTGATGCAGTTAAGGCAAATCTGTAAATGATAATCTAGAGTCTACGGTTCACGGTTCACCACAGAGGACACAGGGGACACAGAGGTTGTATATCGAAGCATACCTATAATTGTATTAAGAGTATAATCATGGACAGTGCCTAAAAGACTCTTTTCCCTATTTCCTCTGTGTCCTCCGTGTCCTCTGTGGTGAACTATTCTTCAAAGTCAAAATCGAAGTCGAAATCGTCCATAAACTCCGGAGTTGTAAATTCTTCTAGCTCGCGGCGGTCTTTTTTAGTTGGGCGTCCGGTTCCGCGTGCACGGTCTATGAATCCGCTGATTTTGCTCATTTCTAACAATTCGTATTGATCGGGAGTAGTGACGTTTTCCATCATCTCCGGTACTAACTTTGCACCTATGCGCTTTTCGATAGCCTGCAGTACCTTGAAGGAATAGGTGATAGGTGGCTTTTTTACCTGTATGACATCTCCCGGTTTTACCATACGGGCAGCTTTCACCAATGCGCCATTGATGGTGACGCGTCCTTTCTTACAAGCTTCCGCTGCAATTGTGCGTGTCTTGAAGATGCGGACAGCCCACATCCATTTATCTATTCTTGCTTCCGCCATTTTATTTCTTATTAAACTGGTTCATTGTGATATCAATTCCGGCAAGGCAAAAACTCTTGATGATTTCTCCAGCTGTTTCCAATCTTTCATTCATTGTTTTCCAGTCTTCATCAGTGAAGTGTCCGAGTACGTAATCTATTTGTCCGCCACGAGGAAAATCATTTCCGATACCAAAACGCAAGCGGGCATAGTTCTGAGTCCCTAATGTTGCAGCGATATGTTTCAAACCGTTATGTCCGGCATCGCTTCCTTTTCCCTTCAAACGTAGTGTTCCGAAAGGAAGTGCCAGATCGTCTACTACAATCAATACATTCTCTAGTGGAATGTTTTCTTTTTGCATCCAATAGCGAACGGCTAATCCGCTTAGGTTCATAAAAGTAGACGGTTTCAACAGTATCAATTGGCGACCTTTGATCGTGAAATTAGTGGTGAATCCGTAGCGGCCGTCAATAAAAGGAGGAGCACTGTTGGTTTTAGCCAATGAATCTACTGTCATAAATCCGATGTTGTGGCGGGTCTCATGATATTCGGGACCAATATTCCCCAGTCCGACAATTAAATATTTTATCATTGTTTTTTCGGTAAAACAGTTCGTTAATGTAGAAAGAGAAACGCAGATCAATACAAATTAATGCAGACTGAACATCTGCTTTAATCTGCATTAATCTGCGTTTGAAGTATATCTCTGTTTACAGGGATAATCTCAGATTATTTGCCTGCAGCGGCTGCTGCACCTCTTGCTGCACGAGTCAACTTAACGGCACATACAACGGCTTCTTTAGCACTGATCAGTTCAAGACCTTCAAAGCTCAATTCACCAACTTTGATAGTCTTACCCAATCCTAAGTGAGAAACGTTGATGATCAGCTTTTCAGGAATTACATTGTACAAAGCTTTCACTTTGATCTTACGCATCTGCAATGCCAACTTACCACCGGCTTTCACACCTTCTGCAAGACCTTCCAACTGTACAGGAACTTCCATTACGATAGGTTTAGCTTCATCAATCTGATAGAAGTCAACGTGCAGGATAGTATCCTTTACCGGGTGGAACTGGATGTCTTTCAAGATAGCGTTTACTTTTTTGCCATCGATCACCAAGTCTACTACGTAGATGTGCGGAGTATAAACCAAGTTGCGAAGACCTTCGTTAGTCACTGTGAAGTGAACTACTTCATTACCTCCGTAAAGTACACAAGGTACACCACCGTTCTTACGCATTTCTTTCAAAGCTCTTGCTTGTTCTGAAGAGCGTTCTGCAATTGTTCTTGCAGTTCCTTTTACTTCAATTGATTTCATTTCTTTAAAAAATTGTGTTACTCTAAATTAAGTTAGTTTGCTTAATTCACCATCACACGATGTGGATTATCACACGATGTTGCAAAAAAGCGGTGCAAAAGTACATCTTTCTTTTGAAATATCAAAGAGTTACTCCTTTAAAAGTCAATATCAATCTTGATTTCACTCTCTAATTTCTCTTCTTGGGCTTCTTCGGTAGCTTTTCGCTCATTTTCTTCATCGGCTTCTTGGTCCAGCTGGCCGCTGTAGTCACCCATTTCACTACGGTCGATAAAGCTGATAGCTTCCGTCAAACCTGCCATAAACTTCTGAAAGTCTTCCCGGTATAAGAAGATTTTGTGTTTCTCGAAGCTCACTTGAGAGTCATCACCTTCTCCCGTTACCACTTTTTTACTCTCTGTAATAGCCAGGAACATTTCATCTTTACGATTCTTTTTTACGTCAAGGTAATAGATGCGTTTACCTGCTTTAATGGACTTGGAGAATACGATCTCCTTGTCATTCATGTCTGCGCTCATTTTCTTTTTTAAATCTTCCATATCTTACGGTCCGTTTATAATCGGCTTCAAAATTGGATATTTTTTTTAAACTGTCAAAAGAAAAAGCGCAGAGAATGAAATACTGCATTAAAAAATGTGATTTATTTGTGGAAACTCATTAAAAATATCTACTTTTGCAGTTCGATAACAACAGTATTAATTTGAATTATGATCAACAGAGTTCTTATTCGTCTTAAGATTATACAGATAGTATATGCCTATTATCAGAATGGCAGTAAAAATCTAGACTCAGCGGAGAAAGAGTTATTCTTTAGTCTTTCAAAGGCGTATGACCTTTATAATTATTTGCTAATGCTGATGATAGCATTGACAGAGTACGCACAAAAACGTATTGATACGGCAAAAGCCAAATTGGCACCTACGGCAGAGGAGTTATATCCCAATACAAAGTTTGTGAACAACAAGTTTGTTGCTCAATTGGAGGTCAATAAGCAGCTTACAGAGTTCATAGCTAATCAGAAAAGGACTTGGGCGAACGATCAGGATTTCGTAAAGGAACTTTATGAGAAAATTGTGGGAACTGATATTTATAAGGATTATATGGCTTCCGATGATGATTCTTATGAAGCAGACCGGGAATTATGGAGAAAACTCTATAAAACATATATTTTTAATAATGATTCTTTAGATCAGGTGTTGGAGGATCAAAGTCTGTATTGGAATGACGATAAGGAAATCGTAGATACATTCGTGCTGAAGACAATTAAACGTTTTGATGAAAAGAAAGGCGCTAATCAGGAATTACTTCCGGAATTCAAGGATGATGAAGATCAGGAATTTGCGCGCCGTCTGTTCCGCCGTACTATTTTGAATTCTGACTACTATCGTCATTTGATTAGCGAGAATACGAAGAATTGGGATTTGGACCGTATTGCATTTATGGATATCATTATTATGCAAACTGCCTTAGCGGAAATTTTAAGTTTCCCGAACATTCCGGTCAGTGTTTCGTTAAATGAATATGTAGAAATAGCGAAGTTGTATAGCACGTCTAAAAGCGGTAGCTTTATCAACGGAACGCTGGATGGAATAGTTAATCAATTGAAAAAAGAAGGTAAGTTGACCAAAAACTGATATCTTTGTATACATTATAGAAACTAAAACTGATTATTTATGAACGTATTGACTTTATTATTAGATGCTCCTGTTGGGGCTGCCGGAGGTGGAAGTATGATGTGGATCATGCTGATAGCGATGTTTGTTATCATGTATTTCTTTATGATCCGTCCTCAAAATAAGAAACAAAAAGAAATAGCTAATTTCCGTAAATCTCTTCAAGTAAATCAGAGCGTGATTACTGCTGGTGGTATACACGGAACAATCAAGGAAATTAATGATGACTATGTTGTACTTGAGATTGCTTCTAACGTAAAGATTAAAATAGATAAGAATTCTATCTTTGCCGACGCTTCAGCAGCTAACAATCAATCTAAATAAATAGCTGGTAAATACATGCCTATGTTTGATCGTAGGGAAATAAGATATACATATTTAAAACTATCTAAGAGAATTAAGGATTTTCTGCTCAGTGATAAGAGCAGAGAGTTCTTAATTTTTTTATTTTTCTTTTTGATAGCCAGCGGATTCTGGTTACTTCAAACATTGAATAATGATTATGAAGCGGATTTCTCTATCCCGGTGCGTATCAAAGACGTTCCTAATAATGTAGTGTTGACCTCTGAACCTCCTTCCGAACTTCACGTCAGGGTGAAAGATAAAGGGACTGTCCTTCTGAACTATATGTTGGGCAAAAGTTTTTTTCCGGTGAATCTTAGTTTTCCTGATTATAAGGGAAAAGATAATCATGTGAAGATTTACGCCTCGGATTTTGAAAAGAAGATAATAAGCCAGTTGAACGTGTCTTCCAAAATTCTTTCTATAAAGCCGGATACATTAGATTATATCTATTCGGAAGGAAAGTCCAAACTAGTACCTGTTCGCCTTCAAGGAAAAGTGACTGCCGGACTTCAATATTATGTGTCGGATACGATTTGTAATCCTGATTCAGTATTGATATATGCTCCGGAAGGAATTTTGGATACGATAACGACTGCTTATACGCAAAAGATAAATCTGGAGAATATTTCGGATACTACGCGGCAACGGGTTTCTTTATCTCCGGTGAAAGGAGTAAAGTTTGTTCCGAGTTCGGTTGAAATGACATTCCCGGTCGATATTTATACGGAGAAAACCGTAGAAGTGCCGTTGCATGGAATCAACTTTCCGGCGGATAAAGTGCTGCGTGCCTTCCCTTCTAAAGTTCAGATTACTTTTCAGGTAGGCTTAAAACGGTTTCGTAGCATAAAAGCGAGTGACTTCGTAATTAATGTCTCGTATGAAGAGTTGCTGAAGTTGGGTTCGGATAAATACACGGTTAAGTTGAAATCATTTCCAAGTGGAATCAATCAAATCCGTATTACTCCGGCACAAGTTGATTTTTTGATAGAACAAATATCTTCCAATGGCGATTAAAGTAGGTATAACCGGTGGTATCGGTAGCGGGAAAAGTGTGGTTTCCAGATTGCTCGGCATAATGGGAATCCCTGTTTATATTTCTGATATAGAGGCGAAACGTATTACGAATACGGATGAGGTAATTCATCGGGAACTGTGCGCTTTGGTTGGTGAGGAAGTTTTTCAGAATGGGGAATTAAACCGTCCTTTTTTGGCTACCTATATGTTTGGGTATCCGGAACGCACGAAAGAAGTGAATGGGATTATTCATCCACAGGTGAAAAATGATTTCCGTCAATGGGCCGGTCGGTTGAGTCGTAAACCATTAGTCGGCATGGAATCAGCCATTCTTATAGAGTCTGGTTTTAGAGATGAGGTCGATGTTTTGGTAATGGTATATGCACCATTGGATATAAGGGTAGAACGTGCCATGCGACGTGATGGCTCTTCAAAGGACTTGGTAATGCAGCGTATCGAGGCTCAAATGAGTGATGAGGTTAAGAGAAGTCAAGCCGACTTTGTGATTGTGAATGACGATGAAACACCCTTAATTCCGCAGGTTTTAGAGCTTATTTCTTTGCTATCTAAAAATAATCATTACCTTTGCTCCGCAAAAAAATAATTAATAAACAAAAGAATATATACTATGTTGAAGACTATCTTGTCTATCTCCGGCAAACCGGGATTGTACAAACTCATTTCGCAAGGAAAAAATATGTTGATTGTAGAATCAGTCAATGCTGAGAAAAAACGTTTTCCTGCTTATGGCAATGAAAAAATTATTTCTTTGGCAGATATAGCAATGTACACGGACGATGCGGAAGTTCCTTTGTATGAAGTGTTGGAAGCAATCAAGGAAAAAGAAAAATCTGCAGCCGCTTCTATTGATCCAAAGAAAGCAACTCCTGAACAATTGCGTGAATATTTGGCTGAAGTATTGCCGAATTTCGATCGCGAACGTGTGTATGTGGCTGATATCAAGAAATTAGTTTCCTGGTATAATATCTTGGTTGCTAACGGAATCACGGAATTTAAACCGGAAGAGGCTAAAGAGGAAACAGTTACGGAATAAGGAATTGAGCCGATTGTTTAATCGAAGTGGAAGCATGATAATCACATAAAGATGGTTATCATGCTTTTTTAGTTGGGCACTGTCCACAATTTTGTGTAAATAGAAAACTTCAGGATTCGGGTTTTATACTTGAATCCTGTTTTCAAATATAGTAATAAATTGGTTAAATATCAATGCCCAATTCCAAATAGGTTGGTACCATTTCTTTTCGATTTCGTTAATGGCCAGATAGACAGATTTTTTCAGTGCATCATCATTTGGAAATGATAGCTTATTTTTGGTGTACTTTCTAATTTTCCCATTCAGATTTTCAATAAGATTAGTGGTATAGATAATCTTTCTAATCTCGACGGGGAAATCAAAGAATACGGTCAGTTCTTCCCAATTATTTCTCCATGAGCGTATCGCATATGGATATTTAGCACCCCATTTTTGCTCAAAGTTATCCAACTCCATCTCACCTGCTTCTTTAGTAGGTGCATTA
>CDYN01001324.1_pt1 | contig 71743 bp, 48 predicted proteins | sample 554911 | NCBI WGS metagenome assembly CDYN01 (sample SAMEA3182083, study PRJEB8094) | gut metagenome | biome: human; feature: gut; material: Stool; isolation source: human stools | place: Canada | collected 2012-12-04
CACCAGGCATGTGTCGGAAAACACCGGACATGGAAGGATTGAGACAAGAACATGCACTGTAGTCAGTTATGGATCTATTATGGAGAAAATGTTTAAGAAGAAACTTGTGGGGTTGAAGTCTATTGTAGGGATAAAGTCGGAGAGGACAATAGTAGCAACAGGAGAATATACTCAAGAGGTCAGATACTATGTAACTTCACTTGATAATACCAAACCGGAGGAGATTGCGTCTGCCATCAGGCAGCATTGGTCTATTGAGAATAATCTTCATTGGCAACTGGATGTTACCTTTCGGGAAGACTACAGTAAAAAGGTGAAAAATGCAGCCAGAAACTTTTCGGTGGCAACAAAGATGGCGCTTACCATACTAAAGAATGAGAAAACAACAAAAGGAAGCATGAATCTGAAAAGACTAAAAGCGAGATGGGATGAAAAATATTTATCACAACTTTTACAGGAAAATAATTTTTAATGCGTCTGCCCTGTAGATATGATAAGTAAAAATGTGAAGAAGTGAATGAAAGATCTCCTCTTCACCCGCTATTTCCTATGGATAGAGTATTGCAATGAAAAGATGAAGGCTGCTATAATTAATGAAGAATGGTGAGTATATAACACTTTCTTATCATGACATTTTGTATACAGGATTATAATGTTGACAGGATAAATGCCGTTTTATACTATGTTGCAAATATGATAAAATTCATAATAATTTGTAGGTTTATAGCTGTATAAATATGAAAATATAAAATTTTCAAAGGGCTTATTGAATATTTTGTTGAGAAATGGTAATGGAAATGGTTCTGACGGGCTGGCTAATTATGGTTCTTTATTGAATCTTTTTTTTTAATTTGGTTGCTTTTCAAAAAAAATGTATTTATATTTGTTGTTTCTAAAAAAGAATAAAAATAAATTAATAGAGAGGGAAAGTCGGATTAAATGTTTTGTTCTTGTATTTGTTTTGTCATGAGAATGTAATTGCTAATCTTTTATTTTGCCACTCTAATAGATGATTTAATTTGAAACAGATGAAGAAGAAAAAACTTTTGTGGAGTGCACTTCTGCTACTGGTTTTAGGAGCGTGTGATACGGCGGTTCAGCAGGTGGCGGACAATGGAAAACAGACGGTGGTGCAGTTTACCTCTGTTGTGGAAGGCGATGCTGTCACCAGAACTACGGGAAGTTCATGGACTGCCAACGATAGAATTGGAGTGTTTATGAAACAGGCTGGAGAAACGTTGGGGGGTAGTACTATTGTTGGTGAAGGAGATAATGTTCCTTTTATAACCAAACAGGGTAATGGTAATTTTCTGTCAGACGGGAAAGTGATAGAATATCCGTCAGATGAAAGTGCTGTTGATTTTATAGCCTATTATCCGTTTCAACCTATTTTGGATAATTATATATATAAGGTAGATGTTACTAATCAGAGCAAGCCTGAAGAAATAGACTTGCTTTATGCAGATAATTTGACAAACCGTACTGTAACTTCCGCAACGGGTAATTTGCAGTTCTATCATCAGCTTTCTCAATTAGTACTAAATTTGAGTAGTTCTGATAATACAGATTTCAGCAATCTTTCCGTTACCATTTCCGGGGTAAAGACAAAGGCGGATTTTAATCTTGTGGACGGTTCATTGGTTGTAGATGGAAAATCAGACGCAACGGTCACTATGCGTCGTGTAGGAAATGCTGCAGAAGCTATTCTATTACCGGTAAATACTGTAAATGGCATAAAACTTACTTTGACATTGAACGGGAAGACGAAAGAGATTACTTTACCGAGCTCTATCACTTCTTTAAAGCAAGGTTTCAAACACATATTCTCTGTTAATATAAAGAATGGCGGTTCACAAGTGGACCCAGAGGAACCTAAGTATGCAAAATGGAGAGAGACTCCGGTGATAACGAAGAGTATGTTGGAAAAAAGCAATATAAAATATATTAATCACTATATGCCCTCTGATAAGAAGGTACGTAATTATTCCTTGCTTTATGATTCGGAACTTAAATTGGCGTATTGGGTGGCGTATCCGTATTGTTCGTATTATGACGGTAGTGCGGGGCGTAATGAAAAGTGGGCTTACGATCCGGAAATTTCCTCCTCTCTTCAAGTAAATTTGAAAAATTCTTATGGAATCTCCGGATATGATCGTGGGCATCAGATTCCGAGTGGAGATCGTCAAAGGGATGTGGCGAGCAATCAAACGACGTTCTATTACACCAACATGACACCACAAATAGGCCAGGGGTTGAATCAGTCTATATGGGCAAACCTGGAGGGAAAAGTTCGCAGTTGGAGTAGCGGAGCCGATACGCTATTCATCGTGACAGGAGCGGCTGTTACTACGCTAACAGACAAGAATATAGAATGGAAGACGAACAAGAATGACGGAAAGCAGGTGGCTGTGCCCAAGTTCTATTATAAGGCGTTGGCGCGAAAGGTGAACGGTGTGTTCCAAACTATCGGATTCAAGTTAGAGCAAAAAAAGTATTCTAATGCTAATGGTTATATGGACTGTGCAATTTCTGTCAGTGAATTGGAGGAAGAAACAGGATTTACATTCTTCCCGACTTTGAGTGCTGATATCAAACGACAATGTGACAAGTCTAAATGGAAATAGATAGTCTTCAATATATTTTTAACTAATCACTAATGATTATGAAACTAGAGAAATTATTCTTTGCAACCGTGTTGTCAGGATTGGCATTCACCGCATGCGTGGACAATGATGACAAAAGTGAATGGAATGATGGAAGTCAGCCTATTAGCTTTACTTCTTCTATTAAGGGGGTTAACACCAGAGCTGTTGATTCGAAATGGACTGCCGGTGATAAGATTGGTGTTTTTATGAAAGCAACCAGTGGTGATTTAGCCTCTGCTATTGCTGTTAATAAGCAACACGCTACAGACGCAAATGGAAATGTTTCTGCTGTCGATGCGGATAATGCTTTGTACTATCCAACAGACGGAAGTTCTGTAGATTTTATTGCTTATTATCCATATACAGCTTCGTTGACGGGTAATGTATATAAAGTTAATGTCGCAGACCAAAGCAAGCCGGAGAATATCGACTTGCTCTATTCTAACAATGCAACAGGATTTGCAAAAGGAACTGCAAACAAACCGCAGTTGCAATTTGCGCATCAGTTGAGCCAGATTGTATTCAATATCACTAAAGACGCTACTGTACCTTCGTTGAATGGACTGACTGTAACCTTTGAGGGGATGAATACAACTGCCGATTTTGCTTTGGCTAATGGCACATTGAGCAATGTAGGAGCTGCTGCTAAAATTGCTGCTGTTGTAGATGAAACTGCCGCTACTGCTAAAACCATTGTTTTGCCGACTGCTGCATTAGCTGATGTAAAAGTGGTGTTCAACTTGAATGGTAAGACATTTACCGCTGATTATCCACAAAAAGAATTGCTTACAGGTCGTAAATATACTCATAATGTAAAATTAAGCGATAGTAACGGACAGCCGGTAATTGTGATGGATGCTGCTACCATTGAAGATTGGATTACAGTACCGGGTGGTGATATTGATGTGGATTTTGGTGATGGGACAGATGTACCGGAGCCGCCGGTAGGTGATGTAGTGAAAATTACAGATTCTGAAGCTTATGTGGAAGCTTTTACTACTGGACAAGGTAAATTTACTATTAATAATGTGAATCTTCCTGCCGAATTGTCTAGAGAGGTTTGGGTACAAGATAATAGATATGGAATGAAAGCTTCTGCTTTTAACGGTTCTTCTTCTTGTGCTTCTGAAAGTTGGTTAGTATCTCCAATGCTTGATCTTACAAGTGTGACACAAGCTAAATTGGCTTTTAAACATGCCATAAATCAGACTAAAGATACTAATTTCAAAAGTTATTATTCTCTTTGGGCTAAAGAAAAAGAAGCTACAGATTGGACAGAATTGACTATGAATTTTCCGGAATCAGAAAGCTGGAATTATGTTGATGGAGGAGATGTTGATTTGAGTGCATATGCAGGAAAGTTGGTGCAAATTGCATTTAAATATACAAGTACAGCAAGTAACGCAGGAACTTGGGAGATTAAAGACTTGAAAGTTTATGCGGGAGAAAACAGTGGGGAAGTAGATCCGACACCTTCTACTGAATTGATAAATTTGAGCTTTGAAACTTGGACGGCCTCTGCTCCTGAAGGTTGGGGAAGAGATAAGGTAACTTCTGTTACATATTCAAAAAGTAGTGATGCGCAGCAAGGTAGTAATGCGGTTTTGATGGTTGGCTCTACTAAGAATGCCCGTTTTGGTTCTTCCGATATTACGTTGGCAGCAGGTACATATTCTCTTTCCGTTTATGCCAAGAGTGTGGCAGGTACAGCGAAGTTTAAAATGGGGTATGCTATTATTGATATGATAGATACTGACGCGATGAATGCTTATAAATATACTCAAACTGACGCGGAAATATTATCAACAGAGTGGAGACAGATAACGCATGAATTTACGGTTGAAAACGAAACAGTAGCTTCCATCTTCTTTGTAAATTCAAAAAGTGGCGTTGGAGCAGATTTGCTTATAGATAATGTCTCTTTGACTAAAAAGTGAGTATAGCTTTTATTGATTGACAGAATGGAGACTGTGTTGAGGTATCTCTAACACAGTCTCGTTTTTACAACGAATAACTGATAATTATGAAACAAAATTTAGTGCTTTTACTAGCATTCCTTTTTCCTTCCTTTCTCTTGGCTCAGCAATCGGGTACGGGGATAAAAGGTTGTGTGATTGGTGCGGAAAGTAATCGTCCTGTTCCTGGAGTGATTGTCACTTTGAACGGAGAGGGTCGACAGACGCGAACCGATGTAAAAGGAGCTTTCTTTTTCGACAAAGTATCTCCGGGAAAGGATGTACTTGTTTTTAACTCCGTAGGCATCAACCCCAAAAATATATTGGTGGAGGTGACTGAAGGTATGGTAACAGATCTTGGTGAAGTTAAGGTTGTGGAACTGACTGTTACTGATAATCTTTCATTAATTGGTGTGCTGGATGAAGCAGCAGTGGATGACGACGTAGAGAGTAGTTCACAAGAGATTAGTTCGAAAGTCATACTTTCTAACGATGTTTATTTGAATAAAACTTCTTATCAGTTATCTCCCATGCGTTTTCGTGTCAGAGGATATGAAAACATCTATGAACAAAGATATATAAATGGCGTGAATTTCAATGACCAGTTGAGGGGCGTTTTCAACTATTCTTCTATCGGTGCATTGAACGACATGACCCGGAATGGAGATGTGGTCAATTACAACAGACCTTCCGCTTTCACCTACGGATCTATCGGCGGTGCGGAAAATATCAATATGCGGGCTTCTGCCATCTCTCCGGGAACGAAGGCTACGCTTTCTTACGCCAACCGCAATTACTATTTGCGCGGAATGGTGACTTATTCCACAGGATTGCTTGACAATGGATGGGCTTTTGCCGCATCGTTAGGTGGTCGTTACTCGCACGAAGGTGCAGTAGACGGTACTTTCTATCGTAATTTCTCTTATGCGCTGTCGGCCGAAAAGCAATGGAAAGGGGGAGAACACAGTCTCTCTATCGTCACTTTCGGTTCTCCTGTGCAGCGTGGACAGCAGAGCGCCACTTATCAGCAGGCGTGTGAATTGCTAGACAATTATCAATACAACCCGAACTGGGGATATCAGAACGGGAAAAAAAGAAATGCGAAAGTCGTTCTGGCTTTCGACCCTACATTGATTCTTTCACATACGTGGAAGATTGACGACGAATCGTCATTGGTTACAGGAGTGGGAATGCATTACGGACGCTATGGCAATACAGCATTGAACTGGTACAATGCGTCGGACCCGCGTCCGGACTATTATCGCAAGTTGCCATTTGCCATTGACATCAATGTCTCACCCGAAGTTGCCGAAGCTACAGAATTATTGTGGAGACGCAACGATACGAGCGTTACGCAAATTAATTGGGACAATATGTATCTTGCCAACGCTATGCAGGCGGATGGAAAAGCGCAATATATGGTGGAAGAACGACGTAGTGATTTGTTGGAAACTACTTTGAACTCTACTTTTAACACCAAATTGGGCGACCATAGTTGGTTGACGGCAGGGGCGGAATTCCGATACACACAGTCGCGGCAGTTCAAAACAGTGGATGACCTGCTGGGCGCATCCTACGTGATGGATTATGACAAGTATGCCGAACGTGATATACACGATGACCTCAACAGCAAACAGAATGACTTGAACCGTCCCGACCGTAAAGTATATGAAGGCGGTGTGTTCGGATATAACTTCAATCTGAATATCATGAAAGCCGGTGCATGGGTCACCAATCAGCATAGATATGCTAAGATGGACTTCTATTATGGAGCAAAGTTCGATTATGTTCAGTTCTATCGGGACGGTAAAATGAAGAATGGACGTTATCCGGAGAATTCTTACGGAAAAGGGCGGACACATTCGTTTGTGGATATGGCATTGAAAGCAGGATTGACTTATAAATTCAATGGCCGTCATTTCCTGACAGCCAATGTCAGTTACGGTACTGAAGCTCCGTTGCCTAACAACGCTTATCTGTCACCCCGTATTTCGGATATGACTCCTGAGGATGTAGAGAACGGACAGAAGCTGGAGAGTGGAAGAGTATTCTCTGCCGATGTGAATTATATTTTTTCATTGCCCTCCTTCACGGGACGTGTTTCGCTTTATCAGACTAATTTCTACGATCAGATGGAGCGTAGCAGTTACTTCAACGGAACCAACTTCTTTAATCATGTGCTCTATGGTGTGAACCGGATACATCGTGGTATTGAATTGGGAACGACTTATAAGTTGGACAACCATTGGAGTTTCGACCTTGCCGGTACCATCTCGGAATATTATTATAGCAATAATCCGATGGCAGTGGAAAATTATGAAGCTACACAAGGTGACAAGACTTCAAAAGTATATATGAAAAATTTGTATGTGTCCGGAACACCGCAGTTTGCGGGAACTTTCGGGGTACGTTACTTCATTGATTATTGGTTCTTGGGTGCCAACCTGAATGCTTTCGGACGCAATTATATCGACGTGGCTCCTGCCCGCCGCATGGAGGGGATTTACAATACGGTAGACCCGACGCTTCCGGAAACGATGGATACCTATTATGCCATGACTACACAAGAACGTATCGGAAGTGCTTGTACGCTCGACCTTTCGGTAGGTAAGATTTTCTACCTGCGCAACCGTCAATCCATTAATTTCAACCTTTCGGTCAATAATGTGCTCAATAAGCGGGACATTCGTACAGGTGGTTATGAACAGGCACGTGTGTTTGCTTCAGACGGAGCGTTGGTTAATCCGGCGTTGTTCCCTAACAAGTATTATTATATGCAGGGTATCAACTGCTTTGCGAACATCAGTTACCGCTTCTAAACAGAGAACGGAACGAATATTATAACGATTAAAATTGAAACAGATATGAAAGTAACTCAGAAAATATTCTCCTTTTTAGTGCTGGCTGCCGCTGTGTTGACCGGCTGTGAACGTGATTATGATGCTCCTCCGTTGAATGAACCTGTATATGAAGGACCCAGTGCGAATATAACGATTGCGGATTTGAAAGAAAACTGTAAGAATGCTACGCAAGAAACGCCTATAGAAATCACCAATGATTGGGTATTGAAAGCATACGTCACAGGAAACGATGAATCGGGCAATATCTACAAGCAGGTAATCGTGCAGGATGAAACCGGAGCAATGCCGATACAGGTGGACGAGAATAACGTTTCTAATTTCTACCGTCGCGGGCAAGAGGTTTTTGTGAATCTGAAAGGTATGTGTGTGTCTGTATATGGGGATGAACAGCAGTTGGGATGGCTTGACGGGGGCACGACCTATCGTCTGCCGTTTACTGAATTTCAGGCGCGTGTCCAAAAGAACGGATGGCCGTATGTGGACAACGTGAAGCCGGAAGTGATTACAGACATGAGTACGGTAAACCTTAACGTAACTAAAATGACTTACCGTTTGGTGCAAATGGAAGGAGTACATTTCGAAAATGGCGGAAAGAATACATTTGCCAAAGTGGAGACGAAAGAGTACGGAGAGGAAAACCTGAAAGATGCGCATGGAAATGTGATTATGGTGAGAACGAGCAGTTATGCTTCCTTTGCCGCAGAAACGTTGCCGGTAGGAACGGGAACTGTAGTAGGTATTCTCGGACGTTTCAAAGGAACTTGGCAGCTGATGATTCCTTCCCGTTCGGATGTTTTCGGCTTCGATGGAGTTGAACCGGGAGAAGGAGATGATGGAAATGAAGGCGGTGAAACGGTATTGTTTAGCGAAACGTTTAAAGCGCCTGATAAGATTAGCGTAGACGGTAAGGATAGATGGGCATCATCAATAACTAAATGGTGGGATGCTAGTCCTTCCAATACATTCGATAATCCTTCTTCCATGTTTAGTGGTGATCTTGATCTTTTGTCGCCTCGTACGCAAAGCGGTGACGGTAATATATGGTTTTATGGAGGTGATTATTCACTCTCTATTGAAAATATAGATCTGAAAGGTGCTGCTAAAGTATCATTGATTTACAAGATGGGAGTTAATGTATATCAGCCTGAAGATAAACAGAATATCAATACATTGAGTGTGAAATGCAACAATACGGATTTGCCTGTTCCTGATAAAGAACTGACTGGTACCAAAAATCCGTATGTGGTCGAAGAGATACGTATAGACGATATTGCTGTATCAGGAACTGCTACATTGACATTCAGTTGTGTCGGTGCTACCAATGTAAAAGGTATACGTCTGTATGATGTGAAGCTAATCGCTCCCGGCTCTGGTGAAGGAGGCGGTGAGGTTATAAAGCCGGAACCGACCAAATAATCGTAATAGATAATGAGAAGACTTGTATTATTGAATATGCTACTGTTTGCCCTGTCCGTCGGACTGATGGGGCAAACACGTTTGGGAGTCTATGCGGCAGGTTTCTATAATCTGGAGAATCTGTTCGATACGGAAGACGACCCCAATAATCCGGGCGATGATGAGTTTCTGCCGAATGGTCCTTACGCTTGGACGCCGGAGAAATATCAGCAGAAACTGAAGAATATGGCGAAAGTCATAGCTAAGTTAGCCCGTGAGAAATGTCCGGGTGGACCGGCTATTCTTGGTGTTTCCGAAATAGAGAATCGTCGGGTGTTGGAAGATTTGGTGAAGACGGAACCATTAGCTTCTATGGGATATGAAATTGTGCATTACGATTCACCGGACCGTCGTGGAATTGATGTGGGATGTCTTTATAACCCCAAATTGTTTACTTTGCTTTCATCGAAAGTATATCCTTTTGTGATGCCTTCACAACCGAATTTCCGTTCACGTGATCAGTTGCTGGTGAGCGGGCTATTGGCGGGTGAATCGTTTCATATGATTGTTAATCATTGGCCTTCCCGTTATGGTGGTGATCGTTCTTCAATCTATAGAGAAGCTGCTGCTGCTATAACTAAACACATTGCAGACTCTATTCATGCTGCTGATCCGAATGCGAAAGTGTTGATTGTAGGGGACTTGAATGATGATCCGAATAATAAAAGCACGAAGGAAGTTTTAAAAGCTTGTAGAAAGGCCGCAGATACGAAGCCTGACGGTTATTTTAATGCTACGTGGCCTTTGTTCGACCGTGGTATCGGTTCTTTGTGTTATCAGGATAAATGGAATTTGTTTGACCAGCTGATTATTTCAGGTAATCTTTTAGGTAAAGACCGTTCAACTTTGAAGTTTTGGAAAGCGGAAATATTTAATCGTGATTTCTTGACGACACAGGAGGGAAAACGTAAAGGATATCCGTGGCGCACATTCTCCAGTAATACTTTTATTAACGGATATAGTGATCATTTCCCCGTATTGATTTATTTTTTGAAAGAGATACGTTAATTTTATTGTCGTATATTGCAATATAAATGCATTGATTTGAATAACTTGATGTTATTTCGAATCTGTGCATTTATTTTTTATCTACTGTTTGCGGTCTGTCTGTAAATACCTATATTTGCCTGTGATTCACTTTAATAAAGACAGGCATGGATAATACTTTCAGAATATATCCGATAGGAATACAAAACTTTGAACAGTTACGCAATAATAATAACGTTTATGTAGATAAGACGGAATTAAAGATGCAAGATGCTATTTATGTTTTTGAATTCAAGGTGGACGGTACTCCGGAAGAGGCTTTAAAACAAATAAACAGTAAAGGGTATGCTATCCCATATCAACCGGATCACAGGAAAGTGATGAAGGTAGGAGTTAATTTTGATAGTGCAACAGGGACAATCGGAGAATGGAGAGCTATGGAAGATTAATAAAAAACTAAATAATTCTAGTCATGAAACACAGACTATTGCTACTATTACTATTCATGTTCGTTACATCTGCGGTGGGATGGGCACAGAAATCCGCTCCTCTTTCTTTTACTGTTAAAGGGATACTATTAGATTCCTTAACTCAGGAAGGAGAACCGTATGCAACAATCAGGATTACAAAGAAGAGTGCCCCGAATAAGGCCGTGAAAATGGCGGTGACCGGAGCTAACGGACACTTTCAGGAAAAACTGAATGTGGCTTCGGGTGAGTATGTTATTACGATTTCCTCTATTGGCAAATCTCCTATCGTGAAAGAATTTGCTTTAAAACCATCGGTGAGAGTGGTTGACTTGGGGACTTTATACTCTTCGGAGGCTAACAATGTGTTGAAAGGTGTGGAAATCGTCGCACAAAAGCCTTTGGTTAAAGTGGATGTGGATAAGATTGAATACAACATTGAAGATGATCCGGATTCAAAATCGAACAGTATATTGGAAATGCTTCGGAAAGTTCCTCTGGTAACGGTGGATGGAGAGGATAATGTGCAGGTAAACGGTAGCAGCAGTTTCAAGATACACGTGAATGGGAAACCTAACAATATGATGAGTAACAATCCGAAAGAGGTGTTGAAAAGTATGCCGGCAAATACAATCAAGTATATTGAGGTCATTACTTCACCGGGCGCTAAATATGATGCGGAGGGGATCGGAGGTATTCTGAATATTGTTACGGTGGGTAGCGGATTTGAAGGATATACGGCTACTTTTAGAGGAAATGCCAATAATAACGGGGTGGGTGCGGGTAGCTATGCCATGATAAAACAAGGAAAACTGACCCTCTCCGCCAATTACAACTATAATTATAACAACAGCCCACGTAGCTATTCCGACAGTTATCGGGAGAATTATGAGTCGGTCGATGAGAAGTATCTGGAATCGGAAAGCAGTTCCAAGTCGAAAGGAAATTTTCAATATGGTAATCTGGAGGCCAGTTACGAGATCGACACGTTACGATTGCTGACTATGGCTTTTGGAATGTATGGCGGTGGTAGCAAGAACAATAGCGACGGAAGTACCATCATGTATGGATCCGACCATCAGAGTTTTGCCTATCGGTATAATACGGATAATCATGGAAAAGGCTCTTGGTACTCCATTAATGGTAATGTAGATTACCAACGTACCTCGAAGAAGAACAAGGAGCGAATGATTACCTTCTCTTATAAAATAAACTCACAGCCTCAAACAAATGATTCATATAATACCTACTTGAATATTGAACCGGAAGCAGACAGGCAGGATATCATAGATAATCTGTTGTTGAAGAACTTCCATTCGGATGGTAAAACGAATACGATGGAACAGACTTTCCAGGTGGACTTCACGACTCCGATTGGAAAATTGCACACGATTGAAACGGGTGTCAAGTATATTTTCCGTCGTAATTCCAGTGATAACAAGTTTTATGAGGCCGAAGGAGGAAGTGGGGATTATGTATATACTGATGACCGTAGTAGCGAGTATCGGCATCTGAACCATATTATTTCGGCTTATGCCGGATATACACTGAAATATAAGGGGCTTACATTCAAACCGGGATTTCGCTATGAACAAACTGTGCAGCGGGTAAAGTATATTGTAGGTCCGGGAGAGGATTTCAATGCGAATTTCAGCGATCTGGTTCCTTCCGTTTCGTTGGGCATAAAGCTTGGCAAGACGCAAAATTTGCGTGGTGGATATAATATGCGCATCTGGCGTCCAGGAATCTGGAATTTGAATCCTTATTTCGATAATCAGAATCCGATGTTTATCAGCCAGGGGAATCCGAATCTGAAGAGTGAGAAAAGCCATTCGTTCGATTTGTCTTATAGCAATTTCACGGCGAAATTCAATGTCAACCTTTCGTTGCGCCATTCTTTCAATAATAATGGTATCGAAAGGGTCAGCCATTTGGTTACCGATCCGAATGGAGAAATCTTTGATGGAGATCATAAAGCTCCTCAAGGTGCTCTGTACAGTACTTATGATAATATCGGGAAGAGTAGGGAAACCGGTTTGAGCTTTTATGTGAACTGGAATGCTTCTCCCAAAACGCGGATCTATATTAACGGGCGTGGAAATTACAGGGATTTGCGAAGTCCTTCACAGAATTTGCATAATTATGGGTGGAACGGTTCCGTTTATGGCGGAATACAGCATACGTTACCTTGGAAAATACGCTTGAGCCTGAATGGCGGAGGAAGCACACCTTATATTAGCTTGCAAGGAAAAGGCTCGGGCTACAATTATTATGGTCTGGGGTTGAGTCGTTCTTTCCTGAAAGAAGAGCGCCTGTCACTGAATATCTATTGTAACAATTTTGTGGAGAAATACAGAACGTACAACAGTCATACTGAAGGGCAGAACTTTATGTCGAGAAGTTCGAACAAATATCCGAACCGGTATTATGGATTTAGTATCAGTTACCGGTTCGGGGAGCTGAAGGCGAGTGTGAAGAAAGCAGCCCGAAGCATTAACAATAACGATGTCAAAGGCGGAGGAGGCGGAAACACCGGTGGTGGAGGTGGCCAGTAGACCATTTCCGCACACCGGGATTCCCTCTTATTTCTGTCTCACGTCTTGCTTGTTGGTGTTAAAACCAAGTTTGGTTAATCCGGCCTGTACGTCGGGATGGCTCATGAAGAGTTTCCACAATAATCCGGTCCGGTAGTTTTCGATCATGACAGCAATAGGACCCTGGTCGATAGCCAGATAACGTTGCGGATACCAATTGTCCGTTTCGCTGAAAGCATCGTAGAATCCGAAAGGACCGAACACTTTATCTCCCATGTCATACAAATGGCGCATTACCTGCATTGAATATTCCGGTGTATAGACAATGGATGAAAGTGCGGCGGTAGGGGAGATTACTCCTTTGTCCTCCTGCTCATTGGGCGAATGAGCCGCATATCCATCGACGGAGTAGCTGGCGGTCAGTCCCCAACAATCCGGTCCGAAACCTTTGTAATGTTTAGGGTTGCGGATGCAGTAAGCACGGTTTACCAGTGTCAGGTTGCGCATTTCGTGGAAGTAGCTGGGGCAGTATTCATCTTTCAGTCCCACTGGGTCAAGTCCGAGGAAAGAATATTGAGCCCAGAAAAGCGGTCCGGCTTCGGTGCCCTGATAGCGGAGGTGCAACTCGATTCCTTCCACTTTATGCGGAGAAACGATGGCTCCGTTCTGTGCCCAACCGTCATGATAGACAGCCGCAGGTATTCCGTGTGTAGGAGAAGCGGCGGCAAGAATATACATAATCATACATTCGTTGTAGCCGTGTACAGGGAAATTCATTTCCCAGCCATACGTCGGACTCCAATGCCAGTAAAGAACGTTTTGCCCGCCTTGCCGATACCAGTTCCAGTCGACATCCCGCCAAATCTGGTCGATCCGTTGGGCGAGGGCTTTCTCTTTCTCGTTTCCGTTGATGTAATATTGGTGTACGGCCAGCAGCCCTTGGATGAGGAAAGCGGTCTCTACCAGATCGCCCCCATTATCTTTCTGGCCGAATGGTTTCACTTTGCCCGTATCACCATACCACCAATGAGGGTAGGCTCCGTGGAAACGGTCTGCCTTTTCGAGGAAAGAAACGATGCGTTCCATTCGTGCCAGTCCCTCTTCGCGGGTGACGTAACCGCGGTCGATTCCCGCAAGGATAGCCATGATGCCGAAGCCACTGCCGCCGGAAGTGACTACGTTGGCATCGTTTTCTGGATAAACGCCGTCCACATGATAACGTTCGGGAGCTAAGCCGCTATTCGGCTCGGCACCTTCCCAGAAATAGAGGAAAGTCCGTCGTTGGACGGTATCCATCAGGGCGTCGTCCGATAACGAGTCGGTGGCTGCGGAAAGGTTGTTGCTTTTGCTTTTCCCTTTACAGCTCTGGAAAGTCAGGGCAACGGCGGATAGAAATAGTAACATGAGCGGAAGTGCACTCATTTCTATTATTCTTTTATATTTATCGTTCATAATCAAGGTGATAAAAGTTTAGTTTAACGTGAACTTCGCGGTTTTCACATCACGGCTGTTCGTACCGATCATCACTTCAAAGTCGCCCGGTTCGGCAACCAGTTGCAAGTCATAATTATAGTATCGAAGCATTTCCGGAGCAATCTTGAAACGGACAATCTTCATTTCACCTGGTTGCAGGAATATCTTTTGGAAACCTTTCAGCTCTTTCACAGGGCGGGTACTGCTGCCTACGAGATCACGGATGTAGAGCTGTACCACTTCTGTGCCGGGCCATGTGCCGGTATTGGTAACTTCTACTGCTGCGGTCAGTGAGCCGGTCATGTCCATTGATGAATGACTCAGATCAATGTCGCTGTAAGAGAAGGTGGTGTAGGACAGTCCGTAGCCGAATGGGTAAAGCGGATCATTGTCCACATCCAGATAATTACTGCGGAACTTCTCAAACCATTTGCCTTCTTTCAACGGGCGTCCGGTATTCTTATGTGCGTAATAAAGAGGAATCTGTCCGACATTCTTCGGGAAAGTCATAGTGAGTTTACCACCCGGATTGACATAACCGAAGAGTGCGTCGCCAATGGCGTATGCAGCTTCACTGCCTCCGAACCACACGTTCAGAATAGCGGGTACATGTTCCTGTTCCCAAGTCAACGTAAGCGGACGGCCGGTGAATAATACCAGTACCACAGGCTTTCCTGTCTTTAACAGTTCCTTCAATAAGTTCTGTTGTACATCGGGGATATTCAGATCCGTACGGCTGCTGCTCTCGCCACTCATTTCCGAAGACTCTCCTAAAGCGGCAATGATTATGTCCGAATGGCGTGCTACATTGAGCGCCTCGTCCAACAGCTGTTGGTCTGTGCGGCCATCACGGTTCAGCGAACGGCCGAACATCGTTGCCCGTTCTTCGTATGCGGCGTCACTGATCAGGTTGCTCCCTTTGGCGTACATGATATTCGCTTTTCCTGCTGTCATCTCTTTCAGACCTTCCACCAATGAAGGAGAGCGGTCGAGTACGGCAGCCACACTCCATGTGCCGGGCATATTCGTCCGGCTGTTGGCGAGCGGACCGATTACGGCAATATTGCCTTTGGGGTTGAAAGGCAATAGCGGATTTCCGTTAGGGTTCCTGTCGGGGCTGTCGTTCTTTAATAAGACAAAGCTTTCTGCTGCAATCCTGCGGGCGGCTTCACGGTGGGCTTTGGTAAATATGTCACGTGCCGGACGTTTCGGGTCACAATATTTATAAGGATTATCAAATAATCCAAGTTTATATTTGGCTTCCAGAATACGGCGGCAGGCTGTATTCAGTGTCTCCATCGAAACTTTACCTTCTTGAACGGATTTTTTCAGTGTTCCCACAAAGCCCTCGCTTACCATATCCATATCGACTCCGGCATTGATGGCACGTGCCGATACTGTCTGAAGGTCACCGATTCCGTGGTCGATCATTTCGGAAATCCCCGTGTAGTCGGTTACAACAAAACCGTTGAAGCCCCATTGCCCGCGCAAAATATCGGTCATCAGCCATTTATTGGCGGTGGCAGGTATTCCGTCTACTTCGTTAAATGACGCCATCACACTGCCTACACCTGCTTCGACGGCAGCTTCGTAAGGCAACATATAGTCGTTGAACATTCGCTGGCGGCTCATGTCTACGGTGTTATAATCACGACCGGCTTCTCCTGCGCCATATAAGGCAAAGTGTTTCACGCAAGCCATGATTTCATCGTTCCGTTGCATATTCTTTCCTTGATAACCGCGTACCATCGCTTCGGCAATCATGGCTCCCAGAAACGGGTCTTCACCGCTACCTTCGGATACACGTCCCCAACGAGGGTCGCGTGAGACGTCCACCATCGGACTAAACGTCCATGAAATGCCGTCGGCACTGGCTTCTACAGCTGCAATACGGGCGGATTCTTCAATAGCGGACATATCCCAAGTGCAGGATAGGCCGAGCGGGATGGGAAACATGGTTTCATAACCATGAATAACGTCCATGCCGAACAACAATGGGATACCCAAGCGGGAACCTTCCACTGCCTGTTTCTGTACATCGCGTATTTTCTCTACTCCTTTTAGGTTGAACAGTCCTCCCACTTCGCCTTTTTTGATTTTGGCGGCAATATCACTGCTTTTGGCTTGACCGGTGGTAATCTCTCCGGTGACGGGAAGATTCAACTGCCCAATTTTTTCTTCCAAAGTCATTTTGTTCATCAGTACGTCGATGAAGCGATCCATATCCTGTGGAGACTTTTGTGCCGATACAGTCAGAAGACCTGTGGCAAACAATAGGATGAGTAAACTTAACTTTTTGTATATCATGTTATTATATTTATTTATAGATAATCCGGATTTTGTACCAATACTCCTTTTGATTTATCAATTTCCGTCTGCGGAAGTGGAAGCAAGGCGTTCTTATCCTGGTAATTTAATTTTCCTGCCGCGTGCAACACATCTTTGGCAATCCCCCAACGGACAAGGTCATAGAAACGGTCGAATTCCATTCCCAGTTCCACACGGCGTTCGTGACGGATGGCCTCGCGCAACTCTCCTTGATCGGTAGTTGTCACTTTGGGCAGTATATTGGCATTAGAACCTCTGGCACGTGCACGAACTTGCTCCAGGTAGTCGATAGCTTCTCCCGGAATTCCTTTTTCGTTGGCTGATTCGGCTCCCATCAATAATACATCCGCATAACGGATCAGACGAATGTTTACCCAAAAGCCCTTATTGCTATATTCTTTACGCAAAGCCGGGTCAGTGTATGCTTTCTTGTTGAAGTAGGCGCCTATCGCCGGAGAAACAGGAGATTCGCCGTAAGGCTCGTTCGTATTCTCCGGAGTGATGGGGTCGCTGTCCGAATGGCGGAAATAAAGCAGAGTGGCATTCTTACGCGGATCGCCCGGTTCGTATGCCTCCGCCATATGTTCGGTTGCCATGTTCCATCCCCAGCCTAAATCCCACTGATCGGCTCCACGAACACCTTGTACTTCGCAGAACTGGCTACCGATAATATCGCTTTGCGGTAGGGCCGCAGTAGCGGTACATTGCAGTTCGAATATGGAGCCGCTGTTATTTTCACCTTCGTCTGTGAATATCTTATTGTACGGGGTGTTCAGGTTATAAAGGCCTTTCTTGATTACGTCGGTGGAGGCGGTGTACATATTGTCCCAATCGTTACGCATCATATAGGTACGCGCGTGTAAAGAACGTGCAGCTCCCCAAGTCAGCCGTCCTGTATAATCGGAACTCCATGTTTCAGGCAATGACTCTTCCGCTGTTTTCAGGTCGCGGTCTATTTGCTCGTATATCTTATCAGCGGTCGTTTTCGGAATATTGGCCTCCGAAGCGTCGTTGATTTTATAAGTCACCAAAGGCACTTCACCGAAGGCTCTTACTAGATTGAAGTAACAATAAGCACGGAAGAAGGAGGCTTCTCCTTTATTGATGATGTCTTCGCTTTCCGTCTGTCCCGTTGTTTCCTTTTCGGCGATAGCGTTGAGAATGTCATTACATTGATAGATGATGGCGTAATTTTTGCCCCAATAAGCACCTAGCTGACCATTGGAAGGAGTGTAGATGAAGTCGTCGTACATTTCGGCCACATCGGAACCGTCGCTGGCAAGACTTCCTTTCTCCGCATCTTCGGAGCGGAAACTGTGGATGGCGAAGGCGGGTGTACCGGAGGTTACGTCGAAGCTACGCATCATGGTGTATACATTATAGATCTTACCGTTCACTAGTGCGTTCGGATTGTCATCTTCTGTGAACTGTCCTTGCGGACTACGGTCCAGAAAGTCGCTGCAACTGCTCAGAAGCAGTGTGGTAGCGGCAATAAAGGTTGAAAATATATATTTATCCAGTTTCATACAATTATCGTTTTAAAAGGTTAAGTTGATTCCGAAGGTGTAGACTGCCGGTACGGGATAACTGCCGTTGTCCACTCCGAATGCGGTGGCGGTACCACCCAGCTCGGGAGTATAGCCGGTGTTATGTTTCCATGTCTTCAGGTTCTGAATGTTGACATAGACTTTCAGGGCTTGCAGACGTATCTTTGCGAGCAGGCTCTTGTCGAAAGAGTATGCCAACTGTACGTTACGGATACGGAAGAACTTGCCGTCTTCGATGTAGTATTCAGAATTCAACGTATTGATGGAATGTTTGGAGTTCAATAACGGTTGGCTGTTGGATGTTCCTTCTCCGTGCCAGCGGTCCATGCGTTGTGCCAGATAGTTGAACTGGGCAAAGTTATAGTTGTCCCATGTACGGAAGATCTGGTTTCCGCCTTGTCCCATCATATCGATACCAAAAGACCAGTTCTTGTAATCCACGCCGAGCGAGAAACCGTAAGTGACATTCGGTGTCGGATCACCTATCATGGTACGGTCTGCGGGAGTGATCTTTCCGTCGTTATTGACGTCGGCGAATTTCAAGTCACCGGGAGTAACTGTAGCAAGTGTATTCTCAGGAGACGATTTGATATCGGCTTCCGATTGATAGACTCCCGCTACCTTATAGCCATAGAAGTATCCGATAGGATAACCTGCCATTGTGTAACTTTGCTGTTTATCTCCGGCAATGATGGAATAACCGTCCTGAACAAGGCTTTTTACTTTATTCTTGATTGTAGTAAGGTTGGCGCTGACGGAATATCCCCATTCACCGATCTGGTCGCGCCAGGTGATTGCCATTTCCACACCTTTATTCTGAATCCGTCCCAAGTTACCGATACCGGGCATTGTTCCGGAGATTCCGGGAACTTCAGCAAGCAAATCTTTAGTGTTCTTCATATAATATACACCTTCGAAATGCAAGCGGTTGCGAAGCATATTCGTTTCAAATCCGGCTTCCCATGCCTCTACTTTTTCCCAGCGGAGGGTAGGATTAGGCAAATAGGCAAGTTGATATCCCGGATAAATGATGGACGGCTTACCGAATACGGCCGAATAGGCATTGGTCAATAGCGGTTCAGCAGGATAGGCCTTGTCCAGATTCTGATTTCCCAATGTTCCGTAAGAGGCCTTAATCTTCAACATATCCAGCCACTTGATGTCCTTCATGAATTCTTCTTCGGTCATCAGCCAACCGCCACCTAGCGAGAAGAAATTCTGCCACTCATTGCCTGTATAAGAGAATGCGGAAGAACCGTCCCGACGGAATGACCCGTTGAACAGATATTTCCCTTTATAGTTGTAGATGACCCGTGCAAGCATAGACACGGTACTGCGTTCCCATTGGGTACTTCCATTGGTTGCCGTAGCGGCATCTCCGATACTGACGAACCATTTATCCGGATCGTCCGGAATCACAAGGCCTACTCCTTGTTTGCGCGCTCCGTCCAGGCGGCTTAGTGAGTTATAATAAGTGGTAAAGCCGGCAGTGGCTGTCAGGTTATGATTGCCGTTGTCGAAACTGTTGGTATAGGTCAGCACATAGTCACTCTGTACTTTCGTCTCGTTTTCCTTGAACTGGCTGACTTCTGTTTTACCTGTTCCCAAAGTGGAAACATCTCCTTTGACGGTAGAGTCGTATACTTTTATGATAGGAGTATAGGTACGTCCGTTGTTGGAAGCGTAGTCCATAGAGAACGTCGCTTTGAAGGTAAAATGTTTCAGGAAGTCCACTTCGCCATAGACATTACCCGATGCGCGATAGTTTTCGGCTTTCGTTGTGTTCGCTTTTAAATCGACATCTACCATAGGGTTGTTGATCTGTGCTTTCTGAAAATTGGGCAAAGCGCTGTATAATCCATACTCGTCGTTATATACCGGAGCGATAGGAGTGGAGCGGAGAGCACCTAACACCTGTTTCGAGTCGGCAGGTAGAAGGCGTGCGCCGTTGAATTGGAAACCTACTTTCAGGAAGTCGGTGATTTTATAATCATTGCTGGCATTGATGGTCACCTTGCTGAATTTCTCATGTTCGATGTTGCCTTGTTCGTAAGAGTAGCCGACACCCAGATAGAAACTATGTTTGGGAGAAGCTCCTGTGATACTGATATTATTGTTCGTGATAAAGGCAGTCTGGAAGATTTCATCCTGCCAATCGGTGTTGGCGTCCCAGCCGGTGTAATCGAACGGGTCATCTTTCTGGTTGGCAAGCTGTTCGCTATACAGCTCTTTGAATTGCGGGCCATTGACTAATTTTACTTTGTCCACCACTTTCTTGAAGCCGAAAGAAGTATTTATATTGACCAAGGTCTGTCCTTCTTTTGCTTTCTTGGTGGTGATGATGATAACACCGTTTGCACCACGAACACCAAAGATGGCTAGGGACGACGGGTCTTTCAGAATCTCCATCGACTCGATATCTTCCGGATTAAGGAAGTTGATATTATCATTGAATAAACCGTCGACAATGTACAGCGGTTTATATCCATTGATGGAGTTTGTACCACGGATACGGATTTCCGGATCGGCTCCGGCTCGTCCTGAGTTTACAATCTGCACACCTGCCACTTTTCCCTGTAAGGAAGAAAGTGGGTTCATAGCCGGTTTATTGGCTATTTCTTCTCCTTTGACGTTGGTGATGGAACCTGTCAGATCTCTTTTCTTTGCACTACCGTATCCGATAACGACTGTTTCGGCTAGTACTTGCGAGTCTTCTTTTAGGGTGACGTTAATTATGCTTTGTGTTCCTACTTTGATACTCTGTGTAGTCATTCCCACGTATGAAAACACCAATACATCCTCCGGAGTGACGGAGATTGAATATTTACCGTCCATATCCGTAATGGTTCCGGTAGAAGTCCCTTGTACGAGTACCGATGCACCGATCAACGGCTCATTGGCGGCATCTGTTACCGTTCCTGTCACCGTCTTTGTTTGTGCAAAGGCAGAGATAGAACCTAGTAACAGGCAAGTGAGCATAATGAAGCCCTTTAGCCTGATGGCTTTTGTCTGAAGATGTTGTGAAAGTCTAGTCCTCATTGCATTAAATTTTTCCATTTGTTACTATTTAGGTTGAAGTATCTATTCTGTCGCCTGTCGGCGAAAGTAACAAAGGAAACAAACCAAACTCAAAAAAGATTATGAAAAAGGGAAGAATACTTGTTTTTAACAAAAAAGCCCTCAAGAAAAGTTCTTGAAGGCTGCTGTCTTTTAATGTGCGGATGATAGGACTCGAACCTACACGCCTCACGGCACCAGATCCTAAGTCTGGCGCGGCTACCAATTACGCCACATCCGCATGTGTAGCTTTTTGTTTAGCGGTGCAAAGATAGGAAGATTTTCTGATTTAACAAATAATTCGGTAATAAAGTTATTCACTTAATATTTCAAATGCCCTTTCAATCAGTGCATCCTTCTTTTGTGATTCTGCATCTCCATGCTCTATTCCCTCTTCCAGAATCTTATCCATATTTACGTATACATCTGGCTCTATTCCATTTTCCAGAGGCTTTTTATACTTGTTAAAGTGAGGACTGGCTGAGAAGCGAACACTCCAACCATTGGGTAATTCTGAAGAGAAAGGTAGCCCGGAACCTCCTCCGGTTTGGTCACCTACCTGAAATATTCTTTGCTCTTCGTTATCGTTGTTTAGACTGTGCATGGCATTCACAAAATCGTTTGTGGCACTGTAGCAACGACGATTGGTAAGTAAAACCACTTTTTTCTGCCAACGGATGCTATTAGAGGGTTCCAGGTAGATCGGCTCCATTTCAGAAAAGTCATTATGTCCCGGACCGGTTTTGTGCTGGATATATCCGGTCAATGTCTTTTCGTTGGTGAAACGGGCGGCAATACGGGTGGAATTAGTCAGGTTTCCTCCTCCGTTGTCGCGTACATCAATGATTAATCCGTTGCAGAGCTTCAAATAATCGAGTACATGGTCTAAATTACCGTCTCCAACTCCGGCACTAAAACTTTCGTAGCGGATATAACCTATATTATTATCGAATATTTTATATTTCAAACCAGCAGATGTACGATAACCGGAACTGGCACTTCCCAAATAGTAATTGTATAAGATATCCTCTCTATAGTTCCAAGGATATCCTTGATACCAGGCATCGTAATATGAGATACGACTGGAGGAGGAGAGGTTGACGTGCCCGTCTTTCAACTCATATAGCATTTGACTTAGTATATCAAACAGGTCGTCATCCGAAATTCCGGGTTTCACCAGTTTTCCATACTTGTCGTGAACAGCGTCCCAATCAATGCCTTTCTCTTCCAGAAAACAATACCGTTCATCAATAATCTTCCATAGTTGCTCGAAGTTTCCTACAGGATCATTGGCATATTCCTCTTCCCTGATACATCCGGTCACTACCGGAAGACAACAGAGCAGCCAAAGCATTTGTCTAATATTATTTCTCATTCTTAATCTTGTATTAACTCTCAACTCTCAATTTTCAACTCTCAACTTAATAAGCTCTTACCGATGACGGTAGAACACTGGCTCCTTTTTTGTTTCGGATGCGGTATAATTCTTTCACAAAGCCTACCATAAACACATGTGAGTAGGTGTGCGTCTTGATATTGTTTACATTGGACTGCTGCAAATCCGCCAGATAGCTGAAACGCATTTTAGTATATCCTATAGGAAAGTCGACGGAAAGCATTTGCCGTAGCGAAGGCTGGTTATGTAAAGAAGTGAATTTGATGACTCCTCCGGCATTTCCCAGTGAGAAAATCTCATAATAAGATTGTCCGTAATGGGGGGAAAACATGACTCCCATTACCGGCAAATTCACTTGATAGCGCAATACTACCGGATAACGTTTGATTTTCAGATGCCAGATAGCCATTCCCGATGCATCCAGATTGATATATGCTCGTGCCGAAGCCGGGTTGTTTGTGTTCCGAAGATTGTAGACAAAACCTCCGTTGGCGTCTAGCAATCCTCCTGCCAACAGTTTGAAGTTCTCTGTCAGACGGAACTGATAATGGAGCCCGTAGTTCCAGTTAACCAATCCGGAAAATGTATTGTTGTTGTCGGCTCGGTTGTGCGTATAGCCTATATCCGCCTGAAAGAAATTCTGTACAGACACATTCCCGTCAAAAAGCTTGGTCATACGGATTGTTTCGCGGGAAACACGGAAATCGATTCCTTTGTATTCCTGAGGCGAAAGATAAGTATCAAACACGTTCGTGAATCCGACACCGTACATCGTAGCACGTGTTACATAACGATGAATCAGCAGACTGTCTGCCTGCGCTTGTAATCTTGTGCAAAGGGCGAACAGGATGCATCCTGCCAGCCCTAGATATAGTATTTTTTTCTTCATCAGAATAACTTCATCTGCCCCGTGATCTCATCAATAATATCGCTCTCGCTTTTGTCGCTATCCGGATCCAAGTTTTCCGGTTCTTCTTCCGGCTCCTCCTGAGTTTCTTGTACAGGCTCGGGGAAGCGGGTAGGTTCCAGCTCGTTAATAGTTTCCACTGCGTAGGTGGTGATACGTTTGCCTTTCGCTTTGAAACCTTTGACTGCGATAAATTCTTCGGCTTCAATCTCCAGCGGATCACGGAAGCTATCGTGTCCTCCGAATATAACTTCCAGGCGCGGATAGTACTCGTCCGTCAGCAGAATAAGGCGATTGTTCTTATTCTCTCCCAGATAGTTCTGCTTGCGGTTGGAACCTTCAAAGCAGAAACGTTTCAAATATGGATAATTCTGTTGGTCTGCATCATATAGTGCGGCGGTCCATACCTTGTTGGGATCGAACTTCTCGACAATACTTACATTATCTTCGTAATGGTTGCTCAGGTCGAAGTTGCTGGTATAGAAGTCACCGTTGTTCAAGACAACCAATATGGTATCCTCGCTTTGGAATTCTCCGAGATATTCTCCCCTTCCGTCGTAGTTGAGGCGGAGTATATCTCGATCAAACCAGACTTTACGTCCTCCGAGAGTAGAACCGCCTCTCTGTTTCAAGGCGATCTTATGCACCGGAAGCCGGGTGAGGATAATGCCTCGTGCCTGTCTTCCTTTGATACCTACTTCGCTAAAGTCCTGTTCAAAGATAATACGGCGGACACGCGGGTTCGGTTTCAGTGTCACCTTGATGATTTCGGCCTCCCCGTTCGGATTGGCACTGAAATAAGTGATACGTGAGTCCGGAGTTCCTTGAGTGACATCGTATTCACGGTCGCGGACAACGGAGGTTACAGCGAAGCGTTTGACATACGTTGTCCCTTCTTTTCCGTCACGGTAGGCCACGTTGTAAATCGTGCGCTTGTCGTTCTTCTTGAATACATTGACATAGAGCACGTTTTTACCGACAAACTTCTTATCGGCGACGGGAGTAACAATATATTTACCGTCGCGGAAGAAGATGATAACGTCGTCAATATCCGAACAGCATGCCACGAATTCATCTTTCTTCAAACTTGTTCCGATGAATCCTTCTTCACGGTTGATATAAAGTTTTTCGTTCGCTTCCACTACTTTGGCAGCTTCGATGGTGTCGAAGTTCCGGAGTTCCGTGCGGCGCGGGAAATTCTTGCCGTATTTGTTCTTCAGCATTTGATACCAGTTGACGGTATAATCTACGATGTGAGCCAGATGGTTATCAATCTCGGCAATTTCCTCTTTCATCTTGGCGATCAGTTCATCCGCCTTGTCTGAATTGAATTTCAGGATACGTCCCATTTTGATTTCCATCAGCTTGAGGATATCCTCTTTGGTCACTTCACGGATAAACTGCGGATAGTAAGGTGTCAGACGCTTGTCGATATGTTCGCAGGCTGCATCCATGTCTTTGGACTGCTCGAACTCTTTGTCTTTATAGATACGCTCTTCGATGAATATTTTTTCGAGTGAGGCGAAATGCAATGCTTCCAGTATTTCGCCTTTCTTGATTTCCAGTTCCTGCTTCAGTAAATCCAACGTGTTGTCTGCCGACTTTTTCAGTACTTTACTGATGGTTAGGAAATGTGGCTTGCTGTCATCAATGACACAACAGTTGGGGGAAATGCTTACTTCGCAATCAGTGAATGCATACAGTGCATCGATAGTCCTGTCCGAAGAAGTGCCGGGCGCAAGATGTACCAGTATCTCTACGTTGGCAGCCGTGTTGTCGTCTACCTTACGGATTTTGATCTTTCCTTTATCAACAGCTTTCAAGATAGAGTCGATCACTGTCGAAGTCGTCTTTCCGTATGGAATTTCTGTGATAGCAAGTGTTTTATTATCAATCTTAGTGATCTTGGCACGTACTTTCACCGCTCCGCCGCGTTCTCCGTCGTTGTATTTGGCTACGTCGATAGAACCTCCTGTCTGGAAATCAGGATACAATTGGAATTCCTCTCCACGCAGATAACTGATGGAGGCATCGCAAAGTTCGTTGAAGTTATGCGGTAGAATTTTGGAAGAAAGTCCCACGGCGATACCTTCCACACCTTGTGCCAGCAATAACGGGAATTTCACGGGAAGAGTGACCGGTTCTTTGTTTCGTCCGTCGTAAGAAAGTTTCCATTCAGTTGTTTTAGGATTGAAGACAACGTCCAGCGCAAACTTGGACAAGCGTGCTTCTATATAACGGGGAGCAGCGGCGCCGTCTCCGGTAAGGATATTACCCCAGTTACCCTGACAATCAATCAACAGGTCTTTCTGTCCCAACTGTACCAGGGCATCTCCGATAGAAGCATCACCGTGAGGGTGGAACTGCATGGTGTGTCCCACAATGTTAGCCACTTTGTTATATCGTCCGTCGTCCAGACGTTTCATGGAATGTAGGATACGGCGTTGTACCGGCTTCAAACCATCGTTGATATGAGGCACGGCACGTTCCAAAATAACGTACGAAGCATAGTCCAGAAACCAATTCTGGTACATGCCTGTGAGCTGATGTTTTACGCTTTCGTCCCGTGCGTCCGCCGGTTTGTAATCTGAATGTCCTTCCGGTATCTCGTTGATTTCGTCACTCATAAATTCGTATATACTATAATATTTTAACGCATACGCAGGCAAAAATACAAAAATAAAAGAGATTTCGGAAAAGAAAGGGGGATATTCCGAATGTTAAAAGGGTATAAATTGACTTATTCTTTTTCTTTAGTTATTGTAGGGATGGTACAAATATATAAGAAAACTTTGATTTCCTATAATAAAGACTTAATTTTGTTGCAGCCAACACTTATCTGACACCCGGGTCTCATGAGCACTGACACCCGGGTGTTGGTATGTTTGACACCCGGGTCTCAATGGTGTTGACACCCGGGTGTCAAATAGAACGCGAGTATAAACGAAAAAAGAAAGGAGTATAAACGATGGCAGTGCCTTATGTAGTGAGAAAGAAAGCCGATTTAACATCGGGAGAAAGAAAAGAATTATGGTATGGTGTACCCAAAAAACTGATAGATCCGATTCGGAATAGAGAATTTGCCGAGTACATGGAAAAACGGAGTGGATTTCATCGCGGGCAGATAGATGGTATATTGACGGAAATGGTTGATGCTATCCGTAGTCTGTTGTCTATCGGACAGCCGGTTACTATCGAAGGACTTGGCACATTCCATACATCACTGACCAGTCCGGGATTTGAACGTCCCGAACAGGTAACTCCGGGAAAGGTGTCCGTTTCACGTGTCTATTTCGTGGCTTGTCCTGAATTTAGCCGGGAAGTGAAAAAAATGAAATGCATGCGTATTCCTTTTAATCTGTATATGCCTGAAGAGATGCTGACCAAAGAAATGAAGAAAGCGGACCGGGAGCAGGAGCGGGAAGAATATGACCGTATGGTGGCACCGGAAATCGAGGAAGAAGTTCAGGAATAAGATAAATTAATACCCTCTCTGTCTTATTTATAAGATAAATCCCTATCTTTGTGGCACTTTTTACGAAAAAAGCAAATTCAAATTAATAGATATAGAAAAGAAAATGGCACAAGAAGACGTTTTTAAGAAGCTTGTATCGCATTGTAAAGAGTACGGTTTCGTATTTCCTTCGAGCGATATCTACGACGGACTAGGCGCTGTGTATGACTACGGTCAGATGGGCGTTGAATTGAAGAACAACATTAAGAAATATTGGTGGGACAGCATGGTGCTGTTGCACGAAAACATTGTCGGTATCGACTCTGCCATCTTTATGCACCCTACTATCTGGAAGGCTTCCGGACACGTAGACGCATTCAATGACCCTTTGATTGACAATAAAGACTCTAAGAAACGTTATCGTGCCGATGTACTGATTGAAGATCAGTTGGCAAAGTATGACGATAAAATCAATAAAGAAGTAGCGAAAGCTGCCAAGAAGTTCGGTGAAGCGTTTGATGAGGCTCAGTTCCGTTCTACTAACGGACGTGTACTGGAACATCAGGCTAAGCGAGATGCACTTCATACTCGCTTTTCAAAAGCTTTGAATGATAACAATTTGGAAGAACTCCGCCAGATTATCATTGATGAAGAAATCGTATGCCCGATCTCCGGTACTAAGAACTGGACAGAAGTTCGTCAGTTCAATCTGATGTTCTCTACCGAAATGGGTTCTACGGCCGATGGCTCTATGAAAATTTATCTGCGTCCGGAAACTGCACAGGGTATTTTCGTAAACTACCTGAATGTACAGAAAACAGGTCGTATGAAAGTTCCTTTCGGTATTGCACAGATTGGTAAGGCTTTCCGTAACGAAATCGTTGCCCGTCAGTTCATCTTCCGTATGCGTGAGTTCGAACAGATGGAAATGCAGTTCTTCGTAAAACCGGGAACAGAGCTTGACTGGTTCAAGAAATGGAAAGAAATCCGTTTGAAATGGCATAAAGCTCTTGGCTTCGGTGATGCAAGCTATCGTTATCACGATCACGATAAACTAGCTCACTACGCAAATGCCGCTACTGATATCGAATTCCTGATGCCGTTCGGATTCAAAGAAGTGGAAGGTATCCACTCTCGTACTAACTTCGACTTGTCTCAACATGAGAAGTTCTCCGGCAAGAGCATCAAATATTTCGATCCGGAACTGAACGAGTCTTATACTCCGTATGTAATCGAAACTTCTATCGGTGTTGACCGTATGTTCCTTAGCATCATGAGCGCATCTTATTGCGAAGAGCAATTGGAAAATGGTGAAAGCCGTGTGGTTCTGAAATTGCCTGCTGCTCTGGCTCCGGTGAAACTGGCGGTTATGCCGTTGGTAAAGAAAGATGGTCTGCCTGAAAAAGCTCGTGAGATTATTGATAACTTGAAATTCCATTTCCATTGTCAGTATGATGAAAAAGATAGCATCGGTAAGCGTTATCGCCGTCAGGATGCTATTGGTACTCCGTACTGTGTGACGGTCGATCATCAGACATTAGAAGATAACTGTGTGACATTGCGTAACCGTGATACCATGCAGCAGGAGCGTGTCGCTATCTCTGAACTGAATAATATCATCGCAGACAGAGTAAGCATCACTTCTCTATTGAAAACTTTACAATAAACCTTTGACGAATGAGTAAAAAGATCTATTTATTCTCCTTAGTATTGTTGGCTTTGACGTTTACCGCTTGTAGCGAAACGGAAGAGACCGGACGTTATGACAATTGGCGTGCGCGTAGTGAGGCTTTTATTGATTCAATAGCCAATGTGTATGCTGGACAACAAAATGGCAGCATAACAGTCACGGATGAAAAAGAGAGACTTTATCCTTTTACGGATTTGACGAATGGGCAGACAATATATGCCAAGAAAAGAATTTCCAGAGACGGCGTGAAGGATGACGATAAACCTGTATATACTTCTAAGGTAAGTGCATATTATCGTATGTCTTATTTTAATGGTGACGTTGTTCAACAGAATTTTGCAGGAACAGAGCCTGACGAGTTTGATGTGCCTTCGGAATTCTTATTGAATGAAGTGATCTCAGGCTGGGGGTATACGCTAACTGAAATGGCAGAAGGAGAATTTTGGACTTTGTATATTCCTTACCAGAGTGGATATGGTTCCGGTACAGGTAGCGATGGTTCTTTACAGGCTTATTCGGCACTAGTCTATGATGTAAAATTGGATAAGATTGTAGAACGATAATCTTCTCAAGAATAAGGAAAATAAATAAGGTGTTGGTCATAAGGGATACAACACCTTATTTGATTTTATACTACTTTCTCTCACCTGTAAATGAGTCGGAATGACCACTTGCTTGACAGCCTTATCCCCTTTAATCTGCTCAATCAACAACCGGCAGGCAGTTTCTCCCATTTTATAAGTTTGATGAGACACAGCCGATAATTTAGGCTCTACGTAATTGGCGTGTTGTTCGTCCGTATATCCGATGATGGCAATGTCGTCCGGTATACGCAGTCCATGTTTTTTGATAACTTCCATAGCGGCAAAAGCTAAGGTATCATTCATGGCAAGTATGGCATCAGGAGGCTGAGGAAGCGACAGCAAGGTCTCTGTGGCAATTTTACCCTCCTCGTAATCAATCTTCCGGCAGACGACCAACTCTTTCTCGATGGGAATCCGGTTGTCACGTAGAGCTTCCAGATAACCATGCTTTCTTTTCTTTACGATGTCCAGATGATTCGCTCCACCTATAAACGCTACCCGTTTGCTTCCATTATCCAGAAAATGTTGTGTTGCCATTTGAGCGGATTGCACACCGTCCGCAACAACCGAAGAAAACTGTTCCGTCAGACAAACACGATCAAATAGAATAAGCGGCATATTGATATCTTTTAGTGTTGCAAAATGGGAATAGTCCGTAGTCTCCTGTGATAAGCAGGCGATGATACCTTCCACACGCATATTTACCAGGTTCTCAACGTTCCGTTTCTCATGCTCGTATGACTCATGCGATGTAGTGATAATCACAAAATATCCGTTGGCGATAGCCATATTTTCTATACCGTTCAAGATAGAGGCGAAGAAATGAGTTACGATATCCGGAACAATCACTCCGATGATACGCGGGGCATTTTTCCGTAAACTCATGGCAAAAGGATTGGGACGGTAATTCATTTCTTTTGCCAGTTCCTTAGCCTTGGCGCAGAGCTCACGGCTGATTTCCGGGCTGTCTTTCAGGGCTCTGGATACAGTGGGAATCGATACTCCCAATGCTTGAGCGAGATCTTTGAGTGAAGTATGTTTCCGGTATTTCATTTGAAGGTCTTTTACTTTGATTCTTTTACAAAGAAAGTACATTCCCGGATAAATACGCATATCTGAAACAATATTTTTTACGTAAACCATTACGTTGCTTTTTAGTGGCTTTACCGCTATACGGAAATCATTCCTGACCTATTTTTGTCGCATACAAAACTATTTAAAACCAAGAAGTATGCAATACCATGAAATCGGAAAGACAGGGATGAAAGTGTCATCCCTTAGTTTCGGAGCCTCTTCCTTAGGAGGAGTTTTCCATGATTTAAAAGAACAAGAAGGCATTCAAGCGGTATTTACCGCCGTTGAATCGGGAATGAATTTTATAGATGTCTCTCCTTATTACGGACATTATAAAGCGGAGACCGTGCTAGGAAAAGCGTTGAAAGAGCTTCCGCGCGACCGTTATTATCTTTCTACCAAAGTAGGGCGTTATGGAAAAGATGGAGTGAACACATGGGATTACTCAGCCAAACGGGTAACTGAGAGTGTTTACGAGAGTATGGAACGCTTGCATATAGAGTTTATCGATTTGATAAATGTACACGATATTGAATTTGCCGATTTGAATCAGATTGTTAATGAAACATTGCCTGCCTTAGTAGCACTGCGTGAGAAAGGGGTGGTAGGCCATGTCGGAATCACAGATTTACAGTTGGAGAATCTGAAATGGGTAATCGACCACTCGCCAATCGGCACAGTCGAGTCCATTCTCAATTTTTGCCATTATTGTCTGTGCGATGATAAGTTAGTGGATTTTCTGGACTATTTTGAATCCAAAGGAATCGGTGTGATTAATGCTTCTCCGCTTTCGATGGGACTGTTGAGCGAACGTGGTGTTCCTGCCTGGCATCCGGCTCCCCAATCGTTGGTAGAAGCCTGCCGTAAAGCAGTGGAACACTGCAAAGCCAAGAACTGTCCGATTGAAAAACTGGCTATGCAGTTCTCTGTCAGCAATCCCCGTATTGCCACCACCCTGTTCAGTACAACCAACCCGGAGAATGTGAAAAAGAATATCGCTTTCATTGAAGAACCGATTGATTGGGAGCTCGTTCGGGAAGTTCAGGAGATTATCGGAGAACAGAAACGTGTAAGCTGGGCAAACTCATAAAACGAACTTGTTGGTATGGACTACACAATCATTGATGCACATGCTCATTTATGGCTACGGCAAGATACGGTCGTAGACGGACTGCCTATTCGTACGTTGGAAAACGGACGTTCGGAATTTATGGGAGAGATTCGCCAGATGGTTCCTCCTTTTATGATAGACGGGGTGAATAGTGCGGAAGTCTTTCTTTCGAATATGGACTATGCACAAGTATCTGCCGCTGTTATCACTCAAGAATTTATTGATGGTATTCAGAATGATTATTTGTCGGAAGTCGTTTCCCGTTATCCCGGTCGTTTCTTTATTTGCGGTATGTGCGAATTTCGTAAACCGGGATTTCTGGAACAGGCAAAAGAGCTGATCGCAAAAGGTTTTAAAGCCATCAAGATTCCTGCCCATCGTCTTTTGCTGAAAGAAGGAAGGGTGATGCTGAACAGCGAAGAGATGATGGAAATGTTCCATTATATGGAAGATGAGGACATTCTGCTTTCTATTGATCTAGCCGACGGAGCCACACAGGTTCCTGAAATGGAGGAGATTGTTCAGGAATGTCCGGATTTGCGGATAGCTATCGGGCACTTCGGAATGGTGACTCGCCCCGACTGGAAAGAGCAAATCCGTCTGGCGCGTCATTCCAATGTGATGATTGAATCCGGTGGAATTACCTGGCTTTTCAATGACGAGTTCTATCCTTTTAAAGGAGCGATAAAAGCCATCCGTGAAGCGGCAGAGCTGGTGGGCATGGAAAAACTGATGTGGGGCTCGGATTATCCGCGTACCATCACAGCGATCACCTACAAAATGTCTTATGATTTTGTGGTGAAGTCTTCCGAATTGACGGAAGAGGATAAAAGACTCTTTTTAGGAGAGAATGCCCGGAATTTCTATGGATTTACAGATCTCCCCGTGCTTCCTTACATCAAGAATATGTCCGAATGATTGAGAAAACAACCTTATCGTAAAACTATATTCATGCCATGAAAAAGAATACATATACAATACCTTTAGCTTTGGTTTTCTGCCTTTTCTTCTTGTGGGCGATAAGCAGCAATCTGCTTCCTACAATGATCCGGCAATTGATGAAGACCTGCGAGCTGAATACCTTTGAGGCTTCTTTTACAGAGACAGCCTATTGGCTTGCCTACTTCATTTTTCCTATTCCGATAGCTATGTTCATGAAACGATACAGCTATAAAGCAGGAATTATATTCGGACTTATCCTGGCCGCTATCGGGGGGCTGCTCTTTTTCCCTGCTGCCATACTGAAAGAATATTGGGCTTACCTTTGCATCTTTTTTATCATTGCCACCGGAATGTGCTTTCTGGAGACGGCTGCCAATCCGTATGTAACAGTGCTGGGTGCCTCTGAAACGGCTCCCCGCCGATTAAATCTGGCGCAGTCCTTCAACGGGCTCGGAGCTTTCATTGCCGCCATGTTCCTAAGCAAACTTATCCTTAGTGGGAATCATTACACACGGGAAACGCTTCCTGTAGATTATCCGGGTGGTTGGCAAGCCTATATCCAACTGGAAACGGATGCCATGAAACTTCCTTACCTGATATTGGCGTTACTACTCATTGCCATAGCCGTTGTATTTGTCTTTTCAAAGTTGCCGAAGATTGGAGATGAAACTGCTTCTTCAGATGCAGTGACGGCTGATGGCAAGAAAGAAAAACTGATAGACTTCGGAGTATTAAAACACTCGCATCTTCGTTGGGGAGTGATTGCGCAATTCTTCTATAATGGAGGGCAGACAGCCATCAACAGCCTTTTCCTGGTCTATTGCTGCACCTATGCGGGATTGCCGGAAGATACCGCTACCACTTTCTTCGGACTCTATATGTTGGCTTTTCTTTTGGGACGTTGGATTGGTACAGGCTTGATGGTGAAATTCCGTCCTCAAGATATGCTGTTGATCTATGCCCTGATGAATATCCTCCTGTGTGGAGTGGTGATGATATGGGGAGGAATGATCGGACTATATGCGATGCTGGCTATCTCGTTCTTTATGTCTATCATGTATCCTACTCAATTCTCATTGGCTTTAAAAGGACTTGGAAATCAGACGAAGAGCGGCTCGGCCTTTCTTGTAATGGCGATCGTTGGTAATGCCTGTCTCCCGCAGTTGACGGCTTATTTCATGCATATTAACGAGAACATCTATTATATCGCGTATGGCGTGCCGATGATTTGTTTTGTTTTCTGTGCCTATTACGGATGGAAAGGTTATAAAGTAATCGATTAATAAATTTATTATCAAATACATATCAAATGAAAGCAGTTCAAATTATCAATCCCTCCGAAATGAAGGTGGTTGAACTGGAAAAACCGGTCGTTGGAGCCGGTGAAGTATTAGTAAGAATCAAGTATGTTGGTTTTTGTGGTTCCGACTTGAACACATTCCTGGGCAAAAATCCGATGGTGAAATTACCTGTGATACCGGGACACGAAGTAGGAGCAGTCATTGAGGAAATCGGTCCGGATGTTCCGGCAGGTTTTGAGAAAGGCATGAATGTGACCTTGAATCCATATACCAACTGTGGAAAATGTGCTTCTTGTCGCAATGGTCGTGTTAATGCCTGCGAACATAATGAAACATTAGGTGTGCAACGCAATGGAGTGATGTGCGAATATGCTGTATTGCCTTGGACAAAGATTATTCCAGCTGGCAATATTTCTTCTCGTGACTGTGCGTTGATTGAGCCGATGAGTGTCGGATTTCATGCCGTATCTCGTGCACAGGTGATCGACAACGAGTTTGTGATGGTGATTGGCTGTGGTATGATTGGCATCGGTGCCATTGTGCGTGCTGCTTTGAGAGGTGCAACGGTAATCGCTGTCGACTTGGACGATGAAAAGCTGGAACTGGCGAAAAAGGTAGGTGCCTCTTATGTGATTAACTCCAAGACAGAAAATGTGCACGAACGGATGCAGGAGATTACGGAAGGACTGGGTGCTGATGTCGTGATTGAAGCTGTTGGTAGTCCCGTGACTTATGTAATGGCAGTGGATGAAGTCGGTTTCACAGGACGGGTGATTTGTATCGGCTACGCTAAAAGTGAAGTTGCTTTCCAAACGAAACTCTTTGTTCAGAAAGAACTGGATATTCGTGGTTCTAGAAATGCCTTGCCGACAGACTTCCGTGCAGTCATCAATTATATGAAAGAAGGAAATTGTCCGGTAGAAGAGTTGATCTCGAAAGTTGCCAAACCTGAAGGAGCTTTAGAAGCTATGCAAGAATGGGCGGCTAACCCGGGGAAGGTATTCCGTATCTTGGTGGAATTCTGATTGTGGGTATATTGGTAAAGTTTGAAGTATAATTAGAAACTGTCTGATTATAAGATTTGTTTCTGTTCTATATCTATGTGTAACCGTTGTTTTTTAATCTGTTTCAAATATTATTCTAATTGTTACATTATTCGTGCCCTTTGTTTTAACAACTGCTGATTACCAATGTTATAGCTTACTCAGTTCCAATATTTTCTTTTCCAATGTCAGGTCGTCGGTAGTCATTTGGGGAGTGGGGATGTTACACATACGTATAACGTCTCCTTCACGACAGGTATAGCTGTAATAGAGACGCTCGATTTCACTCAGCTCATCGTAGGATTTCAGGTTCCCTTTTTGTTGAAGAAACTTGGAACGTTCGGCATTGTCGGTCTGTTTAACCAATAATATACGGCGGGCGATAGGGTTGTAATTATAATCAAAGCATTGGTAAATGCCGCGTAGGAAAGGCGGACGGTCAAACATCGGCAGTTTGAGGCAAATATTGAACATGGAAAGTTGCGGGGCATGACTCTCATTGAAAACAAGATAGAGATGACTCATGCCATTCATCAGTCCGAATCCCCAATGAGTGGTGCCATGAGCATTCGTGTGTCCCACTTCGATGTAGTTGCCATTCTCGGCCGGAGCGATGAAGTAAGGCTCGATTTTCAGGTCATTGGTGTTGGAGGAGAGACTGTAGCTGGTATATATGCCACTGAAATTTGTGATATGATTCACACTTTGCCTGGCGTTGTGTTCCAGTTCGGAAAGAAAAGGATTCATACTGTCCGGCTTTTCTTTTACTACCACCTCCATAGCGAAGAGTGCCTGTTTCATTTGCGGAAGTAGTCCGAAGAGTTTCTTTTTCGAAAGATTATTGACCCACATTAAAGCGTTGTCCAATGCTTCGTTGTCATCCATCCCTTTTTCCACATTTTTGAAGTATGCCGGGAATACTGTGGAATACATGGCGGACAATACGCTCGGGGTGAGTTGTGCTTGTTCGGCCATTTCTTTCATCTTGATACCCTTTCCACGTAGGAAAGTAATGCGGTCGTAGATTTCTTTCAGCTCATTCATATTTTTTATTGAGGAGTTCATTAGCTTGTTACAAAAATAGCTTTCTCTCTTGAATTCAACTCTCTATACGGTGACTTTTATTGTAAAAAGGTTGTTTTGTAGCCTCTTTCCAGTGTGTTACATTACAATTACATGAATATTTCTGAATTATTTCGTACTTATTATTCCTGTTTTATTCATTTTTTACCTCGTTGGGTGGCTCTACTTTTGCGATGTCAAAACGAAGAAGAATATGAATTTATCACTGAATAAACTGATAGGACAAAGACCGGACATACAATACGGTAAAACGGAAAGACATACTCCTGACTGGCTTTTCATTCTCTGGATGGGTGGTACGGCACTATTGTCTTACTCGTTGGTTTACGCTTTGCGTAAGCCCTTTACTGCTGCTGAGTTTGAAGGGTTGACGGTGGCTGGTATGGATTATAAGATTGTGGTGAGCATTATCCAACTCATCGGTTATGTATGCGCCAAGTTGTTTGGCATTAAATATATTTCCGAATTGCAGCCGCAGAATCGGTTGAAGTTCATTATCGGATCTGCTGCCTTGTCTGAAGCCTCCCTGTTGGCGTTCGGTCTGTTACCATTGCCCTATAATATAGTGGCACTTTTCTTTAACGGGCTTTCTTTGGGTTGCATGTGGGGAGTGATATTCAGCTTTCTCGAAGGTCGTCGTACTACCGATATTCTGGCAAGTATTATGGGAGTGAGTATGGCGCTGAGTTCGGGAGTGGCAAAGAGTCTCGGACTTTATGCGCTGAATCAACTTCATGTCAGTGAGTTTTGTATGCCTGCACTCGTAGGGGGATTGGCCTTTCCGTTGCTTTGCTTTATGGGATGGATGATGACCAAGTTTCCTCGTCCTACGGCAGCGGATATTGCAGCCCGTTCCGTTCGTGTCACTCTCAACGGACAGCAACGTTGGGCGCTCTTCAAACAATATATGCCCTTACTGCTTTTGCTTTTTGTCGCCAATCTGTTGCTTACTGTACAACGTGATATTAAAGAGGATTTCATTGTCTGTATCATTGATGTGGATACAATTTCTTCCTGGCTGTTTGCCCAACTTGATACCATCGCTACATTGGTATTATTGTCCACGTTTGCCGTACTCGCTTTCTCCGGCAATCATTTGAAAGTACTTTATACATTGTTGGGACTTTCTACCGCAAGTATGGGGGGCTTGGCTCTGCTAGGTAGCGGAGAGGTACAGTTGTCTACTACTTTGTGGCTCTTTTTGCAGACGCTCTGTATAGACATTGCTTACCTTAGTTTCCAAACCATTTTCTTTGAAAGGTTCATTGCTTGTTTCAAAGTGAAGGGGAATGTGGGATTCTTCATTATCACTATAGATTTTGTCGGTTATGTGGGTACGTTAGCATTACTGCTGTTTAAGGAGTTGAAAGCCTCGCATATAGACTGGGCGGTGTTCTATAATGAGATGAGTGTATTTGTAGGCATAACCTGTTGCATCGCTTTTGCCGCTGCGGCCGTCTATGTGATGAAGGCTAAGAAAATCCCTGATACGGGTAGCGCAAGAAAGGTAAATGACATGAATAGTTACAACGAATTATTAACTTCAAATCCAACGATATGATTGACATCAATTACACTAGAATGAGTAATATCAATAACTGCAATATGAAAAAAATAGAATGCGTGATTATGGATTGGGCGGGTACTTCCGTCGATTATGGATGTTTTGCACCGGTAGCGGCTTTCGTGGATAGTTTCAAGCAGATGGGACTGACTGTTACGGCTGCCGAGACACGTGCCCACATGGGGGTGACTAAGATTGAAGAGATACGTGCTTTGTTTTCCATTGAACGGGTAGGAAAGGACTTTCGTGAGAAGTACGGACGTGATTATACCGAAGAGGATGTGCAGGAATGCTATAAACGTTTCCAAAAGGTATTGTTCGATACTTTGGAAGATTATACAGAGCCTATTCCCGGTGTGGTGGAGGTGATTGCCAAACTACGTGCTCAGGGAATCAAAATCGGTTCTACTACCGGATATACTCAAAAGATGATGGATGTGGTAATTCCTGCCGCAGAAAAGAAAGGTTACAGGATTGATAATTGTGTCACTTCGGACAATCTGCCCGGTGGTCGTCCGAAGCCTTATATGATTTATCGCAATATGTGTGATCTGGACGTTGCCTCCCGTTTCTCTGTGCTGAAATATGGTGATACGATTGCAGACATACGTGAAGGTGTGAATGCCGGTGTGTGGAGTGTAGGTGTAATAATGGGAAGTAACGAATTGGGACTGACTGAAGAAGAAACCCGCACTCTTCCGATGGGGGAACTGAAATGCCGCATGGCTAAGGTGCGGGACCGTATGTATGCCGCTGGTGCTGATTATGTGGTGGACACGATTGCCGAACTGCCGATGTTGATAGAGGATATCAATGAACGTATGGCATTATAAAAGAAAGAATAATAAAAATAACAAACCGATAAATGAATAAATTTAAGATAATATGAGACCTTATTTACTTTTGACTCCCGGTCCTCTTACTACAACCGACACTGTGAAACAAGCGATGATGAGCGACTGGTGTACTTGGGATGAAGATTACAATCTTGGTATTGTAGAAGTTATCCGTAAAGAATTGGTGGAGATTGCTACTAGCGCTCCTGACGAGTATACGGCTGTGCTGATGCAAGGTAGCGGAAGTTTTTGTGTGGAAGCCACACTTGGCTCTGTAGTTCGTCCTGAGGATAAACTGTTAGTAGCAGCCAATGGTGCTTACGGTAAGCGTATGGGCATTATTTCCGAATATTACCATATTGATTGTCACGTGATGAGGTTTGAAGAAATAGAACCGGTGAATGCCAATAAAATAGATACTTATTTGAATGAACATCAGGAGGTGACGCATGTGTCTGTAGTACATTGTGAGACTACGACCGGTGTGCTCAATCCTTTGGAGGAGATTGCCGCCGTGGTGAAGCGTCACGGTAAGATATTGATAGTGGACGCTATGAGTAGCTTTGGAGGAGTACCCATCGATATGGCAAAGTTAGGTATCGATTTCTTGATCAGTAGTGCCAACAAGTGTATTCAAGGTGTACCGGGATTTGGCTTTATCATTGCCCGTCGTTCTTTGATGGAGAAATGTAAGGGAATTGCCCGTTCTCTTTCGCTCGATCTTTATGAGCAATGGGAAACAATGGAGAAAGGACATGGAAAATGGCGTTTTACCTCGCCTACTCACGTGGTACGTGCCTTCATGCAGGCTTTGACTGAATTGAAAGCCGAAGGTGGTGTAGAAGCTCGTCATGCCCGCTACTGTGAGAACCATCGCGTATTGGTGGAAGGTATGCGCGCTTTAGGCTATAAGACTCTGCTGCCCGATGAACAGCAGTCGCCTGTTATCACCTCTTTCTATTATCCTTCGGCTGACTTTAACTTTAAAGATTTCTATCTGAAACTGAAAGCTAAAGGGTTTGTCATCTATCCGGGAAAGATATCACAGGCAGATACTTTCCGTATCGGCAATATCGGTGACGTTCATCCGACTGACTTTATGAAGCTGATAGAAACGATCAAGGAAAGCTAATCTACGGCTGATGTAACGGATCGGAATGATATTGGATGAGTCCTTCCATCGGGCTTTGCAAAATCTTTCCGATTCTAATACCTGTCTCTTGTGCTGCCTCTTGAAGTATCTCTTTGTAACAATGAGCTACTGATCCTATGAAATGTGCCGGATACTGCGTGTAATCATATTGCATTACATTTCTTCGGAGAAAAGCAATGAAGCTGCCTAGCACTAATTGTCGTATTCCAGGTTCTTCCAGATGTTGTGCTATAAAAGGTGACAGGCTTGCCAGAAAACGATTCGGGAAGGGCTGACGGTAAACCCGGTCAATGATTTCGGGAACTGTCAGGTCGAATTGTTTTAGAAATACTTCTTTGATGGCGGGAGAGAGTTGATTCTTCAAGATGTCACCGACTAGTAACTTGCCTAGAACAGCTCCGCTTCCTTCGTCACCCAGGATAAAGCCTAAAGGAGAAATGTGGTTGACAATCTCTTTACCGTCATAGAAACAGGAGTTGGAACCTGTTCCCAGTATACAGGTAATGCCTGCTTCACGACCGCATAGTCCACGAGCGGCAGCCAGCATATCCGAGTAGGCTTTGATATTTCCGACAACAGGTAAACTGTCGGCTATTGCCCGCCGGAGGGTGGGAGCTTTCTCGGGTGTACAGCCTGCACCGTAAAAGTAAACAGAGTCGATTGTTCCTTCCGGCAATTGCGGCAGGAGGGAATGTGTCAGTTCTTGCTGAATTTCTTCTTCTGATTGGAAGAAGGGATTGAGTCCTTTCGTTCCAATCCTTTTGATGGGTGTATTATCGAGGATGACACACCAGTCGGTCTTGGTAGAACCGCTGTCTGCGATAAGCATCATAGTTTACTGTATATTTTCAGTTTAATATCTTAAATATAATCACGTGAATTTATTGCTTTTTCCGAAAGAATCATCCAATCGGTTGCGAATCATTAATGAAGCAATAATACCGGGTATCGTACAAATACAAACCCAGATAAAGAAATTGGTGTATCCGAGATGTTCTTGTATCCACCCTGCCGGCATACCGGGAAGCATCATTCCAAGTGCCATAAATCCGGTTCCGATAGCATAATGAGCTGTCTTGTGCCCGCCTTCGGCAATATAAATCAGATAAAGCATATAGGCTGTGAAACCGAAACCATAACCCAGTTGTTCGATAGCTACGCAGGTGGAAATCAATATCGGGTTGTTAGGAGTGGCTGCAGCCATCCATACATATAATATGTCGGGAAGGTTGATGGCTAATGCCATAGGTAATATCCATTTCTTGAATCCGTCACGTGAAACGAGAAAGCCGCTGATAATTCCACCAAGTAACAAGGCTATGACACCAATAGTTCCGTATATCATTCCAACTGTTGCCGTGGATAGTTCCAATCCGCCTTTATCGGCATGGTCGAGTAGGAAGGGGGAAGCAATCTTGGCTAGCTGTGATTCTCCCAATCGGTAGGTGAGTAAGAAAAAGAACATGAGACCCAAGTGTTTCTTTTTGAAGAAAGTGACAAAAGTCAGAAGAAAGTCTTCTAATAGCTTACCTGCTGTGAGTCCGGGACGTTTGACATCGGAATCGGGATGGGGGAGGATAAAGCGATGGTACAAAGTAAGAGCCAGGAATAATCCGGCCAGGAGGTAGAAAGTGATGCTCCATGCCAGAGGTATATTGCCTTGAGAGGTTTCCAACCATCCTGCAAGCATGACGAGAATACCTTGCCCGAAAATATTGGCGAGTCGGTAGAATGTGTTTCGGATGCCTACAAAGAAAGATTGTTCCTTGTTGTTGAGGCCGAGCATATAAAAACCGTCTGCTGCGATGTCATGGGTAGCCGAACTGAATGCCAATAACCAAAAGAAAGCAAGGGTGAATTGTACGTAATGTGCCGTTGGGATAAAAAAGGCGATGCCTGCAAATCCGGCGGCGATGAACCCTTGCATGGCGATAATCCAGGAACGTTTCGTTTTCACCAGATCGACGAATGGACTCCATAACGGTTTGATAGTCCAGGGAAGATAAAGCCAGGAAGTGTATAAGGCTATTTCCGTATTGGATAATCCCAAACGCTTGTACATGATAACAGCAATCGTCATTACCGCTACGTATGGCAGCCCTTCTGCGAAGTAGAGGGTGGGTATCCAGCTCCAGGGATTTCTTTTTGTAGTGGGTGTTGTCATGGCATTCGTTCGATTTTATTTATATTGTTTTTCAAGCGTACTACCGGGGTAATAGTGAGATAGTATTTCTTCATACTTATAACCTTGTTCTCCCATCACGGCGGCACCGATTTGGCAAAGTCCTACTCCATGCCCCCATCCGGCTCCGGTAAGGATGAATCGTGAAGGGAGTTCATCTCCGTACTCCTTGTCTATGACAAAAGCGGAGCTGTAAAGATGGGACGTTGATAGAGTGCGGCGTATCTCCAACTCTTTTCCAATGATGAGTGTCCGTAAGGTTCCTACAATCTTTAGTCGGACAAGACGTCCGGATGTTCCCCGTTCTACAGGAATTAAATCAATGATTTGTCCGAAATCAATCCCTGAACGTTGATGAATCAGTTCTGAAAGCTCTTGTTGCGAATAACTGACTTTCCAACGATAGAAGTCTGCAGTTTCCTGATCGTAATTGTTTAAGATTTGGCTTAGAATTTTCTTATCCTGCGTGTTACAGAAAGCAACAGGCGAGGTGCGTATCCATTTATCAGCTTCCGCCTCTATGGTCAAATCGGGAAGTTGTTTTTCAGTCTTGCTATCCCGTTGTCTGATTAGATAAGGATGCTTTACGTTTTCCCAACAATTTTGGAACTCTTCAAAAGCTCCGCCACAACATTTAGAGAAACGGGCATCACAAATCGCTCCTTTATACATCAGCACTTCCCCCCGCGTGGCGGAGACTGCTTCGATGGCTTGCGGTGTTGAGGCTCGTGTAATTCCCTGATAACGCTGGCAATGATCATCGGCACATACATCGAAATTTCTATGTGCTTCATGGTCATACCATTTTATAAGTTGAGAGTTGAGAATGGAGAGTTGAGAGTGGGCTGCGCTGTCCGGCTGCAGAGTAACTCTCAACTCTCCATTCTCAACTCTCAACTTATTAACTAGCCAGCTTCGGGAGATGACGGCGTGAGCCTTTAGTAGTTCTAAAGAAGCTGTTGCGCTCATTTCGGATGAAATTACACTGGTAAGATATTCTTCAATGGAAATCACATTGATGGCGGTTAGTTGTTCTCCTTCGATGATAATCTTTAATTCCCCTTTGAATTTCTGGACTTCTTTGCGTTCCCAATGGAAGTTGATTCCGATGGTCACATCTTTCAGTTCAAAGAAAGCATGTGCATTTTGTGGAGGAATGAAGGATAATTCGTCGTACTCTTTCCCTTGCCAATGAATCTTCCCATCCTGATAAATAACTTTCTGTGTCCCGGAAATTTCCGTTCTGACAGAAGAACTAAATTTCACTGGGAAAGAGAATTCAATCTCTTTCCCAGAAAGAATGCCAACTGCTATTTGAGGCTCTGTCATAAGGCGGCTTTAATGCGTTCTATTATTTCTTGTAGCTTTTCTTTAGATATCGATACTTCCCGATAGATATCATATACTTTTTCAGGAGTCAGTTTCTCCATATCCTCTTCACGTACTATAGGGAATATGCCGTTCATTTCAGCAATAGCAGGACTGATGAGAATTTGTTCGTCTCCTTTTGCGTAATAGCAGTCGGGACGATGTTTGCTGCGTAAGAAGATAATACAATTGTAAGGGTGTTCGGCCACTGACTCAAATTGATCGTCGTAGTTCTTTCCAAAATCCTCTTTGGTGCGTTCCAAACCATACCAGGCAAGAATATTCATCATTGGTTCTTTTCCGTTATTATTGGCAGCTAAGATGTCGTAAATCAGATGAAAGGTTTTCGACATTGTTTTCTTATTTTTCGCCTGAATCCTGATGAAACTGTACGGGAAATTTTCATAACTAATTTGCACCTTGTCGTTATCTATTAAATCTATGTGATCGTAATATGATCCCTGCATACTTTCCTCTTTACTGCAAGCTTGAAAATGGGCATGATCGGGAGCGGAAGCTCCACATTCCGGTCCATTATACATAAGAAAGTATTCTCTCATTATGTCGGTGAATTCTATCATATCTTTAAAACGCCCGACTATGGATTGCGACTTGTGTTCCTTATCTACAATTGTAAAGTGGTGTTTAAATATGGGATAGGGATTAACCAGTATCTGATAATTCCTATAACTGATGAACTCTTGTTCCTGCGGTCGGTTTGTTTGGCAGAGGAAGCAAGGCCGTGAGTGAATGGAGGCAATATCTGTCTGTGCGGTAGCTGAAAGAATACGTTTCGGATTAAGGAATAGGTTCGCACCTAAACCGTCATTACCAAACCATTTGGATATTTCTTTTGTTCGTGACCGATACTGTTCCAATGCTTGGTAATTCTCTTTGGCTAGTTTCCAAGAAAGAGTTTGCTTTTGGAATAACTGTTCGATTTTTTGCTGAATATTCTCTAATGTCGTTTCTTGTTGCAGGATGCGCTGTTCCAATTCCCACGTACGAAGCCGGTCTTTATATAGATTATTCTGGTTGATTTTCTCAACAGGCAGTGCAGCATCCGAGTTGCCTTCCCAACGGCGGCAAAGGTAAATCACGTCGTATATTCTGCCTATCTGATAATCGTGTGAAATTTTCAATCCAAGGGCATAATCTTCTCCATAGCTTGTGTTCGGGACTTTGATTTCCCGAAGAATGGGCGTGTAGAATGCACGGGGAGCTCCCAGGCCGTTGATACGTAATGCATTATTTCGTCCGTTGTCGGGCGTCCATTCCTTATGATCGATGATGCCGGGGGCAATTTCCTGCATATCAAAGTTAGTCATTATATAAGTGCCGATTACCATTGCACATTTCTGTTTATAGAAAGTATCAATGATGATTTGCAGGCTATGTTCGTCTTTATACACGTCATCGCTATCAAGCTGGACGGCAAACTTTCCGCATTTCTCGTGATGGATACCTATGTTCCAACATCCGCCTATACCGAGGTCATCTCTTTCGGGAATGACGTGAATCAGCCGCTTGTCCGAACTAAGTTCATGGAGAACTTCACTGGTCCCGTCTGTCGAATGATTGTCGATGACAATGACATTGAACGGAAAGGTCGTTTGCTGGTTCAGTGCCGAGCGTACGGCATCTTTGACTGTGCGAATACGGTTGCGTACGGGTATAATGACAGAAGCTTCATATTCAAAAGTGTGGGAAGAAAAGTCTACGGGACGGAAGATAGGATAAAGATATCCGCCAATTTCCTTCAAATGGTTGGTGCATGCCTGTTCCATTTCAATCTGTACCTGACGGTTTTTAGGGTCTACATAATCGAACTGCTTCTCACCGCTTTCCCGCTTGTCACTTTCTACTTCGGTATATAGATATTCGTTGATATGTACCAGTTTGCTCTTTTGGGATATTTTGAGTCTCAAATCATACAAGCCTGCATATTGATATTCCTCTTCCGTATTTTCTATAACTTCCTTGAATACGTTGGCATTGAACAGTAAAACCGAGCCGAAATTGAAGTCGTCACGCAGGCTGCCGAATTGGTAATCAATGACCGGAGCAGGTTTTTGCACACTGTCCATCTGTTGGTAATGGTCTGCATATACCATGCCAGCTTGGGTCATTCCCATTATTTGAACCATTCTTTCAAGAGCGAACATGCCTATTTTTAGTGCAGTGTGTTTGGTATAGAGCAAGGTATATGTTTTATCAGAATGTTCTGCAATAGCTCGCATCGCTTGTGTAGACTGCATTTTCTCTACAGAGATGAGTTCGCATCCGGGAATACAGACATTGGTAATTGGCGATGCCAATAAATAAATTTTGTCTACCAGCGTCGATGCACGTAACTCTTTAACTGTTTGCACAGTTTCTTCCAACTGGCTGAAAGGAAGAAAACAGTTGATTGTTGTTTTCATTATTTTACTTCTTGTTGTGTAGTATGAGTTGTGTAAGATGTTTCTTATATATTTATCATAAACTTGTTTACTTTGCTACAAATGTAGGGAATTTATCATAGATATATATACTCTTACATATTTTTTATTCCAGGAGTTCCGCCGGTCGTATGTTTAGAGGAACGCCAATTCTTGTTGAGTGAAGGTAGTTCTGGTGATTTCTTTTCGAGTGAAATGCCGATAGTTTTGGATTTGTCGGTATCGTGCATTTCGTCCCAGAAACGGCAAGTGTCAAATGTATGTCCTTTCCCAGTTTTTGGGGTGCTGGACAGTGCGAGATAGCCTCCTTCATTATCAAGTGCCGGGAATTTGGATATTTCTATTAGGTTCTCTCTATTGACATTGTGTTTTTGAATAATCTTGTCGAGATATTTAGAAAAGCAAAGATATCCTTTGGATGCAATGATCAGGGGTTGGGATGGAGATTCATTTTGTAACGTAGTGGTACTGTACACTTTGCCGTCTTCATGCATCTTATATAGAAAAAGCTGTGGCAACACAATAGTCTGTTCAGTCGGATTATAGAGCTCTATGTATTCGGCGCCGTCTGTGGCATTATCATACATTATCTCATTAAAGAGGAGCATACCTCTCACATCTTCCGGTAGCTCGGTAATATCTGGCTCTTCGGAATCCGGTTTGTCGGGAGTATTGTCGGGGTCGGTCGTTGTCTCTACACCGTTGGATAATCGTACATGATGGAATGTGAAGGCTTTACAGCGGGTTTTGGTGTAGACACAATAAATTCCCGAACAAACGGAACTCTGTATGCCGGTATCTTTCACTTGCTTTTCCAATGTATATCCGTCTTCGGATTCCAATCGTGTCCAAAAAGTCCAATACCCATTGTTATCGCATTCTACTTTTATGTATAATTGGGGGGAGTTATTACCCTTCATCACTTCCCGACCCGAAGCCAACAGCTTGGGCTGGTCTCCATTCTGACGATAAAGTGTCACATTGTCTTTTGCTCCTCCTATTTGTATAAAATACCCGTTTAGGCTACCGGAGAGGATGTTGGAAGAAGAGGTCAGATAAAAACGTGCATAGTTATTGGCGGATGGATTGAATGTAAGGTGAACTCCAAACTCCCAGCGGGTATTCTTTACTGACGTGGACGGTATGGTGACATAGGCTGTTCCACTATCTTCTGCCGGATCATTCAGATGGACTCCTTCTTTAGAATTGATAGTGAATTTATCTGTTTCTCCTTCCCAAGAAAGTTCGGAAGTGGCCGTATCTTCTCCTTCTGAATCTTCTTCATCATCGGCAGGAAGTGAACAATTGTAGAATATAGAAATGAACAGACCTAAAAGTGTAAACACTTTGTAAATTCTCATACGGTTTAATTCTTAGATGATAATTAATGTTTGAACCGTATTTGTTTGTGTATAACGCAGAGGCAATTGCGGCTTAAATTCTATTTTGTGAATGCAAAGGTATATAAAAAGTCCGGTTTCAAGGACGAAACCGGACTTTTCTTTCTTAAATCACCTTTTATGATTTAGAGATTCTTTACTTTAATCAGATATTCTGCGATCTGCACTGCGTTCAGTGCTGCACCTTTCTTGATTTGGTCACCTACAATCCAGAAAGTCAATCCGTTTTCATTCGTCAGGTCTTTGCGGATGCGTCCCACATAAACCGGATCTTTCCCAGCCAGGAATAGCGGCATCGGGTACTCTTTTTCCGCAGGATTATCCTGAAGCACCAGTCCGTCTCCCTTAGCGAATGCTTCGCGGGCTTCTTCGATAGAAATAGGGCGTTCGGTTTCTACCCAGATACTTTCAGAGTGAGCACGTAGTGCAGGAACACGTACGCAAGTCGCGCTGACTTTAATATCTGAATGCATGATTTTACGTGTTTCGTTATACATCTTCATCTCTTCTTTCGTATAACCGTTTTCTGTGAACACGTCGATCTGCGGTATGAGGTTGAAAGCCAATTGATATACAAACTTTTCTACTGTAACAGGTTCATTTGCCAATACTTGGCGATATTGCTCGTACAATTCGTCCATAGCGGCAGCACCGGCACCGCTGGCTGCCTGATAGGTAGATACGTGCACGGTTTTTATATGAGAAAGCTGTTCGATGGCTTTCAGTGCAACTACCATCTGGATAGTCGTACAATTCGGGTTGGCAATAACGCCACGCGGACGTTCCAATGCGTCTTCGGCATTTACCTCAGGCACTACCAAAGGTACATCCGCATCCATACGGAAAGCGCTGGAGTTGTCGATCATCACAGCACCATACTTGGTGATTGTTTTTTCGAACTCTTTGGATGTTCCTGCACCGGCAGAGGTGAAAGCAATGTCTATCCCTTTAAAGTCATCGTTGTGTTGTAAGAGTTTCACCTCGATCTGTTTGCCGCGGAAAGTATAAGTTGTTCCGGCACTACGTTTAGAACCGAACAAAACTAACTCGTCCAACGGGAAGTTTCTCTCATCGAGCACGCGCAGGAATTCCTGTCCCACGGCTCCGCTTACGCCAACAATAGCTACTTTCATCTTTTTCTTTTGTTAAATGTGAATACTGTATTTCCCTTTCTATACTATCTAATAGGAAAGATTAGACTGCAAAATTATAACAATTTGCCATATAAACCGCATTTTTGTCGAAAAAATATTATTTGAATCTATCTACTTATGAATTGGAGGTATGCGAACTTTTTTGTTCCTTTGTAGTTGAATTCCTAAAACCACAGTCTATGAACCTGTTTGATCTCAATTTAACGTTGCCAATTTCTGATCCGACTTGGGTGTTTTTTTTGGTACTGATTATTATTCTTTTTGCTCCGATGATTCTCGGACGGCTTCATATACCTCATATTATAGGCATGATTCTGGCGGGAGTACTGATTGGAGAGCATGGCTTTCATGTGCTCGACCGTGATAGCAGTTTTGAACTGTTCGGTAAAGTCGGGCTTTATTATATTATGTTTCTCGCCGGTCTTGAGATGGATATGGAGGATTTTAAGAAGAACCGGACGAAAAGCTTTGTGTTTGGCTGGCTCACCTTTCTGATTCCTATGGGATTGGGTATATGGAGCAGTATGAGTCTGTTGGGCTATGGTTTTCTCACTGCCGTACTGTTGGCAAGTATGTACGCTTCCCATACGTTGATTGCTTATCCTATTATCAGTCGTTACGGATTGTCACGTCTGCGCAGTGTCAATATAACTATTGGCGGTACTGCTGTTACCGTTACCCTTGCTTTGATTATTCTAGCTGTTGTAGGTGGAATGTTTAAGGGAACTGTGGATGGTTGGTTTTGGGCGTTTCTGGTTGCTAAAGTCGCTTTTCTCGGATTTTTGATTGTTTTCTTCTTCCCCCGTATCGGTCGCTGGTTCTTCCGAAAGTATGACGATAGCGTGATGCAGTTTGTGTTTGTGTTGGCAATGGTCTTTCTGGGTGGTGGATTAATGGAATTTGTCGGAATGGAGGGTATCTTGGGAGCCTTTCTTGCCGGATTGGTCTTAAATCGGCTGATTCCTCACGTTTCTCCGTTGATGAACCGTTTGGAGTTTGTAGGAAATGCGTTGTTTATACCTTATTTCCTGATTGGTGTCGGAATGATTATTGATGTAAGAAGTCTGTTCACCGGTGGGGAAGCGTTGAAGGTGGCAATTGTAATGACAGTGGTAGCTACTTTCAGCAAGTGGCTGGCAGCATGGGCTACGCAGAAGATTTATCGGATGCAGCCGAATGAACGGAGTATGATATTCGGTCTGAGTAATGCACAGGCAGCAGCCACATTGGCGGCAGTATTGATCGGACACGAAATCATTATGGAGAATGGAGAACGTTTGCTGAATGATGATGTGCTGAACGGTACCGTAGTGATGATTCTCTTTACTTGTGTCATCAGTTCTTTGGTGACGGAGCGTTCTGCCCGCCGTTTTGCTTTAGACGAAAATGTGCAGTCGGAAAAAGAAGGGGTGAAAAATAATAATGAACAGATATTGATTCCGGTTGCCAACCCGGATACGATTGAAGACCTCATCAATTTGGCATTGGTCATAAAGGATGCCAAACAGAAAAATGGGTTGATAGCATTGAATGTAATCAATGATAATAATAGCTCGGAAAAGAAAGAATTACAGGGAAAACGTAATCTGGAAAAAGCTGCGATGATTGCTGCGGCTGCCGATGTTCCTGTCACTATGGTCAGTCGTTATGATCTGAATATTGCTTCGGGAATTATACATACGATAAAAGAGTATGAGGCTACGGATGTGGTGATCGGTTTGCACCGGAAAGCTAATATCGTGGATTCTTTTTTCGGGCATTTGGCGGAAAGTCTGCTGAAAGGTACGCATCGCGAGGTGATGATCGCAAAATTCCTGATGCCGGTGAATACCTTACGCCGGATTAATATTGCCGTTCCTCCAAAGGCGGAATATGAGACCGGCTTTGCAAAGTGGGTGGAGCATTTCTGCCGTATGGGAAGCATTCTAGGATGTCGTGTACATTTCTTCTCGAATGAACGGACATTGATGAGGCTTCAGCAACTTGTGAAAAAGAAATATGTAGGTACTCCGACCGAGTTTTCTACATTAGATGAGTGGGATGATCTTTTGCTATTAACGGGACAGGTTAACTATGACCATTTGTTGGTTGTTATTTCCGCCCGTCGGGGATCTATCTCTTATGATCCTTCTTTTGATCGTTTGCCGTCACAGTTGGGCAAATATTTTGCAAATAATAGTTTGATTATTTTATATCCCGACCAATTCGGTGAACCGCAAGAGATCGTGTCTTTCTCCGATCCTCGCGGGCATAATGAGTCTCAGCATTATGAGAAGGTCGGTAAATGGTTCTATAAATGGTTCAAGAAAAGCTGATGGAAAGAGACGACTGGCAACAAAGAACGGAACTTCTTTTGGGAGAAGAGAAGATGAATCGTATCCGGAACTCTCACATATTGGTCGTGGGGCTGGGTGGAGTGGGAGCTTATGCGGCAGAAATGATTTGTCGTGCAGGAGTCGGACGAATGACGATTGTAGATGCCGATACGGTGCAGCCGACTAACCTGAACCGTCAGTTACCTGCATTGCATTCCACTTTGGGGATGTCGAAGGCGGAAGTGCTGGCTACCCGGTATAAAGATATAAACCCCGATATCGACCTGACCGTTTTACCTGTTTATCTGAAAGATGAAAATATACCGGAGCTATTGGATGCCGGTAAATATGATTTCATAGTGGACGCTATCGATACAATCAGTCCGAAGTGTTTCTTGATTTATGAAGCGATGAAACGGCGGATCAGGATTGTTTCCAGTATGGGAGCAGGGGCAAAAAGTGACATTACGCAGGTACGGTTTGCCGATCTTTGGGATACTTATCATTGCGGATTGAGCAAAGCGGTGCGGAAACGGTTACAGAAAATGGGGATGAAACGTACACTCCCGGTTGTGTTCAGTACCGAACAGGCTGATGCAAAGGCGGTGTTGCTCACAGATGACGAACAGAACAAGAAATCGACTTGCGGAACGGTCAGTTATATGCCTGCTGTGTTTGGATGTTATCTGGCGGAATATGTCATTAAAAGATTATAAAAGCTATTATGATAAAATTAGAAGGAATAACGAAGAACTTCGGTTCATTACAAGTACTGAAAGGCATTGATCTTGAAATCAATAAGAGTGAGGTTGTCAGCATTGTAGGTCCTAGTGGAGCGGGTAAGACAACGCTGCTGCAAATTATGGGTACTTTGGATGAACCGGATACTGGTCTGGTACAAATCGACGGAACTGTGGTCAGCCGGATGAAGGAGAAAGAGTTGTCTGCATTCCGTAACAAGAATATTGGTTTTGTTTTCCAGTTCCACCAACTTCTTCCGGAGTTTACGGCATTAGAGAATGTGATGATTCCTGCATTCATTGCAGGGGTATCCTTAAAGGAGGCAAACGATCGTGCCATGAAGATTCTGGATTTTATGGGGCTGGCAGACCGTGCCTCCCATAAACCGAATGAATTGTCGGGAGGAGAGAAACAACGGGTGGCTGTGGCGAGAGCCTTAATCAACGATCCTGCCGTAATTCTGGCGGACGAGCCTTCCGGAAGTCTAGATACTCAAAATAAAGAAGATTTACACCGTCTGTTCTTTGATTTGCGAGATCGGCTGGGTCAGACTTTCGTGATTGTTACCCATGATGAGGGACTTGCTAAAATAACTGACCGAACGGTTCATATGGTAGATGGTATGATTAAAAAAGATTAATAAAGGAACCTAACTTCTAGAAATGTATACCAAAAAGGTGGAATCTTGCAAGGATTCTATCTTTTAGTTATATATTTATAGTCGCTTCTCTACAGAAGTCTGTGAAGATGATAGTAGAGTGTTTGTTTTGTTTGTGTGTGATGCATTCTTGTCTGGTGTGATAGGAATGCATCTTTCTTTTAATTAATCATAACAGATATAGGGCTCTATCCGTTCAAGGTCGGCAGAAGTGAATTCTTCATAGAGTGATAATTGTTTCAAACTCTTTAATCTTCCTTTCTTTTTCCGGTGCTCTACAATCACTCTTGCTTGATAATAATTGATATACGGATGATGCATCATTCGTTCCACGCTTGCCTTGTTCAAATTGATACGGCGTATCTCATCGGGGGCGATTGAAAACCATGGACGAAGCTTTTCTACCTTTAGATGAATCTCTTGCAATTGTTCTATTCTATAAAAAGCTCCCAGCTTCTTACGGTAATTTACAATCATCCGGGCGATACTACTCCCGATTCCCGGAATCTTTTTAAGTTCGGTTGTGTCTGCTTGGTTGAGGCTGATAACAGTACCGGGCTGATACTTGAATACCGTGTCTTTTCGTATGTTTTGTATGGTGAGCAGTCGCACTGTATCTTTGGAGCGGAGCTTTTCTGCAATCCGGATGTAGGGAAGAAGAGTCTGATATTGTTCTTCCTTCAGCCCATATATTTTCCGGAAATCCTCCGGATGTCGGAATATCCCCTGTCTTCTTCGATAGTTCAGAATATTCTTTGCCATCCATGCCGGTAGGCCGAGAGAGAGGAAAGTCATGGAATCAGCAGTGTTCGGATCGAATGCGAAAGGAGTGATTTCTTTCCTTACGGATGGTCGGGAAGTCGGATTCTTCGACTTTTTGTGAGATTCCACTTCTTCGAGAGAAGCGATGAACTCATTATATTCTTTCTGAAATATCTCTTGTTTCAAGGTGTCTACCTCTTTCGGACGATTGAAAAGAGGGAAGAGATTGGGGAGTAAGAGTACTCCTAAAATAAGGACGACAAGGACGATAATGCCTTGTCGTTCGGTTTTAGTGAAATAAAAAAAGTCTTTCCACATTATAGTTTGATGAATCCTAGCTCATTGATGAATATTAATGTAATAGCGATTGGTGCGATATATTTTAATATAAAGACAATCAGCCGATATACGGGAATTCTAAGTGTGCCGTTGTTGGTAATTTCCGACCATACCACTTTCTTGTCGAGATACCATCCGGTAAAGAGAGAAATGCACAGTCCGCCGAGGGGAAGCATGAGTTTGGCTGTTACAAAGTCGAATAGGTCGAACATCCCCAAGCCAAAAACAGTGAATTCTTTTGTTACTCCCAATGATAATGAACAGAATACTCCGAAGAATATGCATCCGCCGGTCACAAGTTTTGCCGCTTTCCCACGGGAGAATTTGAATTCTTCATGCAGATAGGCTGTCACCACTTCGTGTAGGGAAATAGTGGAAGTCAATGCTGCCATTGCCAGCAATGCGTAGAACATTACAGAGAATATATATGCCAATATAGGTACCCCGCTAAATGCTTGTTGGAATACGTTCGGTAGCGTAATGAAAATAAGGCTGGGACCGGACCCCGGTTGGATTCCGACGGAAAAGGCGGCTGGGAAAATGATAAATCCGGCTAGTATTGCCACGAAGGTATCGATAATACCCACGCTGAAAGCCGTTTTAGTCAGGTTTGTCTCTTTACTGAAGTAGGAAGCGTATGTACAAAGGCAACCCATTCCCAGACTAAGGGAAAAGAAGGCTTGTCCCATAGCACTCAGAAATACATTGCCGTCCACTTTGCTGAAGTCCGGTTTCAAAAGAAACTCGATACCGGCACCGGCGCCCGGCAATGAAACAGAGCAGCCTACCAATATAAGAATAATGATGAAAAGTGTGGGCATCATTATCTTGGAAGACTTTTCAATCCCTTTTTCCACCCCTTTTACAATGATGAAGTGGGTAATTAACAAGAAGGAAACCAACCAGACCACCGGTCGCCAGGGATTGCTGGAAAACTGTTGGAAAGAAGTGATGAACTCTTCGGGAGTTTTTCCCGCAAAACCATTTGAAGCTGCTTCAAATATATATTCAAGTGTCCATCCGGCTACTACCGAATAATAACTGAGGATCAGAAAACCTGCCAATACACCCATACGGCCTACCCAACGCCAATGTGTACCGGGTGCTAATTTCTGATAAGCTCCTGCTGTGTTGGCTCTTGAACGACGGCCTATCAGGAATTCGGCAATCATAATGGGAAGCCCCAAAAGCAAGACACAGCCTAAGTAGATCAATATAAAGGCGGCTCCCCCATGATTTCCTGTCTCGTAAGGGAATCTCCATATATTCCCCAGCCCTACTGCCGAGCCTGCAGAGGCAAGTATAACGCCTAATTTACTACCGAAGTTCGCTCTATCATTTTTTGTCATAAATCTTGTTTTATCTTACAAATCGTTATAAAATATACGTATTAAAGTGCAAATATAGAAAATGATACTTATATTTGTGCTGAAACTGTAATTTTATTTAGATATGCTATCTTATATTAAGAAATATCCTATCTCGCTTTTTATTATTCTGACAGTGATTTACCTGTCATTCTTTAAACCGCCTAAGACGGATTTGAATGAAATACCTAACTTGGACAAATTAGTGCATATTTGTATGTATTTCGGTATGTCGGGGATGTTATGGCTGGAGTTCTTGCGTGCACATCGTAGGGATAATACTCCGATGTGGCACGCGTGGTTAGGTGCATTTCTCTGTCCCGTCCTCTTTAGTGGCTCGGTGGAACTGATGCAAGAATACTGTACCACCTATCGTGGAGGAGACTGGCTGGACTTTGCAGCCAATAGTACAGGAGCTATTCTGGCCAGCCTGGTAGCCTATTATGGGGTAAGGCCGAGAATGAAAAATAGGAAATGAAGAATTTTACAAATGTTCTACCGTTGAACTTAGTTTGATTCCGTTGGAACCTTTGATGAGAATCGTATAGCCTTTGGGCTTTTGGGTTTCCAGTTCCTTGATAACTTCCTGTACGTTTGCGTAGGTCTTGAAGTTATGCTGTGTTGCTGCAAACTGTTCTCCAACGAGCCATACTTGCTCGAAGTTACTATCTTTAATGTAATTCACAATTTTCTGGTGTTCGATGTTGCTTTCAGCACCTAGTTCGCGCATATCTCCCAGTAGTAGCATTTTGTGGGGAACTGCCATATTGCGGAAGTTCTGCAGGGCAGCCATCATACTAGTCGGATTGGCATTGTATGCATCGATAATCAACGTATTGTCTGTTGTCTGTTTGAGCTGCGAACGGTTGTTTTGTGGAGTATATCCGGCTAGGGCCTCATCGATCTTTTGCATTTCTACTCCAAAAAAATGTCCGATAGTTATGGCGGCTAAAGCATTGGGGAAATTATATTCTCCGATTAGCTGTGTCTGTATCCGGTGGATTTCGTTCCCGTTTCCCGCTTTCCATTCGAAAGCCAGATAAGGTGAATTATCGGTGATACGTCCATTGATATACAGGCCATCTTGGGTTCCGTAATAAATCCGGTCTAGCTCTTCGGACATATTCATCAGATAGGGATTATCGTGGTGGATGAAGATGGTAGAATTTTCTTTCTTGCGAAGGAAATCGTATAGCTCTCCTTTGGTTTTGATGACTCCTTCAAACGAGCCGAAGCCTTCCAGATGGGCTTTGCCCACATTCGTTATGATGCCGTAATCAGGTTCTGCTATTTCGCAGAGAAACTTGATTTCTCCCGGATGATTGGCTCCCATCTCAATCACAGCGAGGTCGTGCTCCGGTTTTAGACGGAGCAGAGTAGTCGGCACGCCGATATGATTGTTCAGATTTCCTAGCGTATAGAGTACGTTATGTGCCTGACTAAGTACGGTAGATATCAATTCCTTTGTAGTCGTTTTTCCGTTTGTTCCGGTAATACCGATTACTTTGGTACCGAGTTGGCGACGATGGTAGTTGGCAAGTTGCTGCATTGTTTGCAGACAATTGTCCACAAGTATATAGCGTTGGTCGCCTTCTACGGCATATTCGCCTTCATCAATAATTGCATACGCGCATCCGGAGTTCAATGCAAACTTGGCAAATGCATTACCGTTGAACGACTCACCTTTCAAGGCGATAAACAAAGAACCGTCCGGGCAGTTCCGGCTATCAGTAGTTACTGATTGGCATTCCAGGAAAATCTGGTAAAGAGCAGAAAGTTTCATAACCTGATCTTTTATTTAAAAACGCTGCAAAGATAGGTTATTCTTTCGGATTATTTCTCTACATTTGCAACAATCTAAAAGGAATACGATCAATGATAAAGCCAATGTCTCCTATTTATATAAATGTAAAAGGGCGGTTGCTTGACCTCGCTACGCCGCAAGTAATGGGGATTCTGAATGTAACTCCCGATTCTATTTATTCCGGTAGCCGGATGCAGACTGAAGAAGAAATAGCCGCCCGTGCCCGGCAGATTCTGGATGAGGGCGCTTCTATTATTGATATAGGCGCTTATTCTTCGCGTCCGAATGCCGAACATATCTCTGCTGAAGAAGAGATGCGCCGACTTCGTACCGGGTTGGAAATCCTGAACCGGAATCATCCGGAGGCTATCATTTCCGTAGATACATTTCGGGCGGAGGTGGCAGAACGCTGTGTGAAGGAATACGGAGTTGCTATTATCAATGATATAGCAGCCGGTGAGATGGATGACAGGATGTTTGCAACAGTAGCCGAATTGGGAGTACCTTATATTATGATGCATATGCAGGGAACTCCGCAAAGTATGCAGAAAGAACCTCATTATGAGAATCTGATAAAGGAAGTTTTCTTGTATTTTGCCCGTAAAGTGCAGCAACTTCGTGATTTGGGAGTGAAGGATATCATCCTCGATCCGGGATTCGGGTTCGGTAAGACACTGGAGCATAATTATGAACTGATGGCACATCTGGAGGAGTTCCACATCTTTGAACTTCCGGTACTAGTGGGAGTTTCCCGCAAATCTATGATTTATAAACTGTTAGGAGGAACTCCGCAAGACTCATTGAACGGGACAACCATATTGGATACTGTGGCGTTAATGAAAGGAGTGCATATTTTGCGTGTACATGATGTGCGTGAAGCTGTGGAAACAGTTCGGATCGTTGAAAAAATAAAAAAGGAGAGCCATGTTTTTTGATATTGGAATAAAAGATTTTATAGATGTCCTGCTGGTCGCATTTCTGTTGTATTACACGTACAAACTGATGAAAGCTTCCGGTTCCATTAAGGTTTTTACCGGTATTCTTGTTTTTATCTTGATTTGGCTGGTGGTGACCCAGGTGTTGGAGATGAAACTGCTTGGCTCTATCTTTGACACGTTGATGAGTGTCGGTGTGATAGCTTTGATTGTTCTTTTTCAGGATGAGATACGTCGCTTCTTGTTGACTTTAGGCTCTCATCGCCATGTCAGTGCATTGTCACGGTTGTTTAACGGCTCGAAGAAGGAATCGTTGAAGCATGATGATATTATGCCTGTTGTAATGGCTTGTCTGAGTATGGGCAAACAGAAAGTCGGCGCATTGATTGTGATTGAGCATAATACTCCTTTAGATGAGATAGTCCGTACAGGGGAGGTGATTGATGCGGCAATCAACCAACGGCTGATTGAAAATATCTTCTTCAAGAATAGTCCATTGCATGACGGGGCGATGGTTATCAGTAAAAAGCGTATTGAAGCGGCGGGATGTATTCTGCCGGTTTCCCATGATTTGAATATTCCGAAAGAACTTGGTTTGCGTCACCGTGCGGCTATGGGAATCTCCCAGCAGTCGGATGCCCATGCTATCATTGTTTCCGAAGAGACCGGAGCTATCTCCGTAGCTTATCGCGGACAGTTCTATCTTCGCTTGAATGCGGAGGAACTGGAAAGTCTGTTGACGAAAGAAAATTGAATTTGATTGCTAGTAGGCTGCTAGTAGGCTATTTTTGCTTTATTTCCACCCCTTTTTGAATGATAATTATGCCTTTTCTTTTAGGTGAATCGCCTACCTTTGCCGTATACTATTAAAATTCTATTTTTGAATAAACCATGAAAAACAGATTAATTGCGTTACTGGTACTTTTTACAGTTACTTTTTTCGTTAGTAGTGCACAGGCACAAACTACTGCCCGTAAGTTTGAGGCAGGCAAGAACACTTTTCTGCTGGACGGAAAACCATTTGTAGTGAAGGCTGCCGAGTTGCATTATACCCGTATCCCGCAAGCTTATTGGGAACACCGTATAGAGATGTGCAAAGCGTTGGGAATGAATACGATTTGTATTTATATTTTCTGGAATATCCATGAACAGGAAGAAGGTAAATTCGACTTTACCGGGCAGAATGACATTGCTGCTTTCTGTCGTGCGGCACAGAAACATGGTATGTATGTCATTGTCCGTCCCGGTCCGTATGTCTGTGCGGAATGGGAGATGGGAGGGCTTCCCTGGTGGTTGCTGAAGAAGAGGGATATAGCTTTGCGTACACTCGATCCTTATTATATGGAACGGGTCGGTATCTTTATGAAAGAAGTGGGCAAGCAGCTGGCTCCGTTGCAGGTAAATAAAGGTGGAAATATCATAATGGTTCAGGTAGAGAATGAATATGGTTCTTATGGAATCAACAAACCATATGTATCTGCCGTCCGTGATTTAGTGCGTGAGTCTGGCTTTACCGATGTGCCTTTGTTCCAATGTGACTGGAGCAGTAACTTCACGAATAATGCACTCGACGATTTGATCTGGACTGTGAATTTCGGTACGGGAGCCAATATCGACCAGCAATTTAAGAAATTGAAAGAGCTTCGCCCCGAAACTCCGTTGATGTGTAGTGAATTTTGGAGCGGATGGTTCGACCATTGGGGACGGAAACATGAGACACGTCCTGCGAAAGATATGGTGCAGGGCATTAAGGATATGCTCGACCGGAACATCTCTTTCAGTCTGTATATGACTCACGGAGGAACGACTTTCGGACATTGGGGAGGTGCGAACAACCCGGCTTATTCCGCCATGTGCAGCTCATACGATTATGATGCTCCTATCAGTGAGGCGGGATGGACTACCGAGAAGTATTTCTTGCTTCGTGATTTATTGAAGAACTATCTTCCTGCAGGTGCTGCATTGCCGGAAGTTCCTGCCGCTCTGCCCGTAATAGAGATTCCTGAATTCCATTTTACGAAAGTGGCTCCGCTCTTCTCTAATTTGCCGGAAGCGAAACATTCAACGGATATCCAACCGATGGAACAGTTTAATCAGGGATGGGGAACGATTCTGTATCGTACAACCTTGCCGGAGGCTGTTGCTGTCGGTACGGTCCTCAAGATTACGGAGGTACATGACTGGGCGCAGGTTTATGCCGATGGTAAGCTGTTGGCGCGTCTGGATCGTCGTAAGGGAGAGTTCACAACAACGCTGCCTATATTAAAGAAAGGTACGCAACTGGATATTCTCATAGAAGCGATGGGGCGTGTCAACTTTGACAAATCCATTCACGACCGCAAAGGAATCACAGAAAAGGTGGAACTTATTTCAGGAAATCAGACAAAGGAATTGAAAAACTGGACAGTGTATAACTTCCCGGTAGATTATTCCTTTATTAAAGATAAGAAATATAATGAAACCAAACAGTTGCCAACTATGCCAGCCTATTATAAAGGTACTTTTAAATTGGACAAAGTAGGAGATACTTTCCTGGATATGAGTACATGGGGTAAAGGTATGGTTTGGGTGAACGGTCATGCGATGGGACGTTTTTGGGAAATCGGTCCGCAACAAACACTCTTTATGCCGGGTTGCTGGCTGAAAAAAGGAGAGAATGAGATTCTCGTCCTTGATTTGAAAGGTCCTGCCAAAGCTTCTATCAAGGGTTTGAAGAAGCCAATTCTCGATGTGCTTCGTGAAAAAGCACCCGAAACACACCGTAAGGATGGCGAGAAGCTGAAACTTACAGGTGAGAAAGCAGTATGCGAAGGAGCTTTCACTCCAGGTAACGGCTGGCAGGAAGTACGATTTGATACTCCGGTGAAAGGACGCTATTTCTGTCTGGAAGCACTTTCTCCGCAAGCGAACGATAATATCGCAGCGGTGGCGGAGTTTGATGTATTGGGAGCCGACGGTAAACCTGTGCCCCGCGAGCACTGGAAGATCCGTTATGCCGACAGTGAGGAAACACGTAGCGGTAACCGTACGGCCGACAAGATATTCGACCTGCAGGAGTCGACTTTCTGGATGACAGTAGACAATGTTGCCTATCCTCATCATTTAGTGATCGACTTGAGTAAAGTGGAAACGGTAACCGGTTTCCGCTATCTGCCCCGTGCCGAAAAGAACTATCCGGGTATGATTCGTGAATATCGTGTATATGTAAGACCTGTGGATTTCAACTATTAGAGAATATCAAATGAATATGAAGAAATATATCACCCTCTTGGCACTCCTTTTCATAGGAGTGCTGACCGGCTACAGCCAGCAATCCGCTTATCTGTTTGTTTATTTTACAGGCAATCGTATGAGTGAAGAAGCCGTCCGGATGGCTGTCAGCCTTGACGGATACAATTATAAAGCCTTGAACGGGAATCAGCCGGTACTTGATTCCCGTGTGATTAGTTCAACAGGTGGAGTACGTGATCCTCACATCCTTCGTTCTGAAGATGGAAAGACTTTCTATATGGTCGTTACCGATATGGTATGTGGAAACGGATGGGATTCTAACCGTGCCATGGTGTTGTTGAAATCGAAGGACTTGGTTCACTGGACTTCTAATGTTGTAAACATCCAAAAGAAGTATCCCAATCAAGAGAATCTGAAACGGGTATGGGCACCGCAGACGGTTTATGATAAAGAAGCCGGGAAATATATGATATATTGGTCAATGAAACATGGCAACGGTGCGGATATCATTTATTATGCGTATGCCAACAAGGATTTTACGGATATAGAAGGTGAACCGAAACCTCTGTTTCTACCGGCAAACGGAAAGTCATGTATCGACGGGGATATTATTTATAAAAACGGACTTTACCATCTGTTCTATAAAACGGAAGGCAATGGAAATGGAATCAAAAAGGCGACCACTCCTTCTTTGACTTCCGGACAGTGGAAGGAATCGGATGATTATAAACAACAGACCAAAGAAGCCGTAGAAGGTTCGGGTATTTTCCCTTTGATAGGGACGGACAAATATATCCTGATGTACGATGTATATATGAAAGGTAAATACCAGTTTACGGAAAGTATCGACCTCGAAAACTTTAAAGTAATAGACCATGCTGTGAGTATGGACTTCCATCCGCGTCACGGTACTGTGATACCCATTACCGGAAAAGAGCTGAAACGCTTGTTCAAAGCGTATGGTAAGCCGGAAGGTCTTTAAGCTTCGGTAGGTTGATAATCTTAATGAAATGTATATACCATGAGAAAATTATTCCTGTTTTTAGTTGTCTTGTTTTTGTCATTTCAGCAAGTCACTTTAGCTGCAATCAAAGAAATGACGAGTACCCCCGATTCGGTTTATCTCTTTTCCTTTGCTACTTCCGAAGACGACGGACGTAGCGGGCTTCGTTTTGCCTGGAGCATGGATAAGGAAAACTGGTTTGAAGTCGGCCGGAACTACGGATATCTCCGGTGTGATTATAGCCGTTGGGGATCACAGAAGAAAATGCTCAACCCTTATTTGAAACAGTCGCCCGCTGGCGAATGGGTTTGTACCTGGAAATTGAATGATCGTGATGGATACGGTCAGGCCACTTCTAAGGACTTGATAAACTGGACCAGCCAGAAATATCCCCGTACTACTTCCGATTTTGACGGAACAAGAGTGAAAGCCGTTGTTGCCGGAGAGGAACAGAAAGGAACTATCAACCGGGTAGCGTGGACTTTGGTAGATGGATTAAATAAGAATTATGGCTGGAATCAATATCGGAACTCATTGCATGAAGAACGTCCGGTGCAGGATGGAGAACGTTTTGCTGGTTTGAAGCCTGTAAATGCAACGGTCACCGTACAGCCCGAACGTGCCAAAGCCATCAGCGATGTTTTGTTGGGCGCTTTCTTTGAAGATATTAATTATTCGGCAGACGGAGGACTCTATGCAGAGCTGATCCAGAACCGTGATTTCGAATACGACCCTTCAGACAGGGAAGGGGATGAGAACTGGAATAGTACTCATTCCTGGACATTGAAAGGAGATAAAACCACTTTCACTATTGCTACTACCGATCCTATTCATGCCAATAATCCGCACTATGCCGTATTGAATGTAGAACGACCGGGAGCCGCGTTAGAAAATACAGGCTTTGATGGTATCGCGCTGAATGTCGGAGAGAAATATGACTTTTCCATATTTGCGAGGGTTCCGCAGGGGCAATCAAACAAATTACAGGTTCGTTTGGTAGATGGAGAAGGAAATATATGTGGAGAGACTTCTCTGACTGTATTTTCCCGCCAATGGAAAACGTATAAAGCAGTGATTACTGCCAAAGCCACCGCAGATACTCGCCTCGAAATCATTCCCCAATCTGCTGGAGAATTGAATCTGGATATGATTTCCCTGTTTCCGCAGCATACATTTAAAGGACGCAAGAACGGACTCCGCAAGGATCTGGCTCAAGTGTTGGCTGACATTCATCCCCGTTTCATCCGTTTTCCCGGTGGCTGTGTGGCTCATGGTGATGGTCTGAAGAATATCTATCAATGGAAAAACACAGTCGGTCCGTTAGAAGCAAGAAAGGCACAACGTAACCTTTGGGGATATCATCAAAGCATGGGACTGGGATATTTTGAATATTTCCAATTCTGCGAAGATATTGGCGCAGAACCGCTTCCGGTATTGGCTGCCGGTGTTCCTTGCCAGAACTCTGCCTGTCACGGTGACTTGAGAGGCGGGCAGCAAGGCGGTATCCCAATGAGCGAAATGGGTGCTTATATTCAGGATATTCTTGATCTGATAGAATGGGCAAACGGTGACGCTAAGAAGACAAAGTGGGGAAAGGTACGTGCTGAAGCAGGCCATCCGAAACCTTTCAACTTGAAATACATCGGTATCGGAAATGAAGATCTCATCACCGATATCTTCGAAGAACGTTTTACAATGATATTTAATGCCATCAAGGAAAAATATCCGGAAATGATCGTTGTAGGTACAGTAGGACCGTTCAATGAAGGTACAGACTACGTAGAAGGATGGAAACTGGCCGACAAACTGGGTGTGCCGATGGTGGACGAACATTATTATCAGACTCCGGGATGGTTCCTGAACAATCAGGACTTTTATGATAAATACGACCGTTCGAAAAAGACAGAAGTATATCTGGGCGAATATGCGACTCATATCCCGGGACGAAAAGCGAATATCGAAACGGCACTGACGGAAGCTCTTTATCTTGCTGCCTTGGAACGCAATGGAGACGTTGTACACATGACTTCCTATGCTCCTCTTCTCGCCAAAGAAGGACATACCCAATGGAATCCGGATTTGATTTACTTCAATAACCGGGAAGTGAAACCGACCACCGGATATTATGTGCAGAAACTCTACGGACAGAATGCCGGAAACGAATATTTGCCGTCGAAGATCACTTTGGATAATAAAGACGATAAAGTGCAGAAACGTTTTGCTTCTTCCATTGTCCGCGATTCGGCAAGTGGAGATGTAATAGTGAAGTTGGTCAACTTACTTCCTGTAGAGGTGAATACCCATGTCGACCTTTCCGGAATCGGTGTGATACAGCCTTCTGCAAAGAGAACCGTACTGACCGGCAAACCGGCAGATACTCCGCTACCTGTTGAAGATACAGTGGAAGTGGCAGAAAAGTTTGATTGCCAATTGCCTGCCTACTCTTTTACGGTGATCCGGATAAAAAAGGCAAATGAGAAATAACAGGAAATAAATGAAGGACATAATAACATGAATAATATGAAGAAGATAATAAGCACTCTACTGGTGGCTGGTTGCTGTCTGACTTCGCTGATGGCACAAGACGTAGTCGTGAAAGGACCGGATGAAAAACTGCAATTGGTTGTCTTTACTTCCCCTGCCGAAAAGCCAAGTTATTCCATTACCTATAATGGGAAGACCATGCTGGAGAAATCCCCTTTGGGTATGAACACGAATATCGGTGATTTTGCTAAAGGAATGAAACTGACAGGGCATACGGTCACCCCCATCGATACTGTCTACCATCAGGATCGTATTAAAACCTCACAAGTGCTTTATCAGGCAAACGAACTAAACTGTCATTTTGAGAATCCGAAAGGGCAGAAAATAGATGTTGTCTTTCGTGTCAGCAACAATGATGTAGCTTTTCGTTATGCCCTGCCGCGTCAGGATGGAAAAGGAAGTGTAACGGTGACTGCCGAAGAAACCGGTTTTCGTTTCCCGCAACAGACTACTACTTTCTTGTGTCCGCAAAGCGATGCTATGATAGGATGGAAGCGTACAAAACCCAGTTATGAGGAAGAATACAAGGCAGATGCCCCGATGAGTGACCGTTCACAGTACGGGCATGGTTACACATTTCCTTGTCTGTTCCGTATCGGTGACGATGGTTGGGTGCTGGTCAGCGAGACAGGAGTGGACAGTCGATATTGCGGCTCACGCCTGAGTGATGTGAGCGAAGGTAATCTGTATACAGTTGCTTTCCCGATGGCAGAAGAAAATAACGGTAACGGAACTTCTGCTCCGGCGTTCGCTCTTCCAGGTGCTACTCCCTGGCGTACCATAACTGTTGGCGAAACTTTGAAACCGATTGTGGAAACAACTGTTGCGTGGGATGTCGTGCGTCCTCTTTATGAAACAAAATATGACTACCGCTTCGGACGCGGCACATGGAGTTGGATTCTCTGGCAGGATGGTAGTATCAACTATGACGATCAGGTGCGATATATTGATTTTGCTGCCGCAATGGGATATGAGTATGCGTTGATTGATAACTGGTGGGATACGAACATCGGTCGCGATCGCATGAAGTCTTTGGTAGAATACGCACGTAGTAAAGGTGTGGAACTCTTCTTATGGTATAGCTCTTCCGGTTATTGGAATGATATTGAGCAAGGGCCGGTTAATCACATGGACAATGCCATTATCCGCAAGCGTGAGATGAAATGGTTGCAGAGTCTCGGAGTAAAAGGTATCAAAGTTGATTTCTTTGGTGGCGACAAGCAAGAGACGATGCGCTTGTATGAAGATATATTGAGTGATGCCGACGATCACGGCCTGATGGTGATCTTCCACGGTTGTACGATTCCTCGCGGATGGGAACGCATGTATCCGAATTATGTAGGTAGTGAAGCCGTACTGGCATCCGAGAATATGGTATTCAACCAGCATTTCTGCGATAAAGAGGCTTTTAATGCTTGTCTGCATCCGTTTATTCGCAATGCAGTGGGCAGCATGGAATTTGGCGGTTGTTTCCTGAACAAACGGCTGAACCGCAACAATGACGGAGGAACTACGCGTCGCACTACTGATATATTTCAATTAGCCACTACCGTGTTATTCCAGAATCCGGTACAGAACTTTGCACTTGCCCCCAACAACCTGAAAGATGTTTCCCCTGTTTGCATGGACTATATGAAAAAGATTCCTACCACGTGGGATGAGGCGTGTTTCATTGACGGATATCCGGGGAAATATGTAGTCTTGGCACGTCGTCACGGTGGCATTTGGTATGTGGCGGCCATTAATGCAGGAAAAGAAACATTGAAGTTGAAACTGGATTTAGAAATGTTTGCCGGAAAAACAGTTTCCCTGTATAAGGATGATAAGAAAGGAGAACCGCAGCTTGTGCCGTTAAAAGTGAAAGAGAACGGTAAAGTGCAGTTGGAGATTCTTCCGCAGGGAGGTGCTGTATTGGTAAACAAATAGATGATATCTCTACCGTTTGTTGTGGGATCATGTGGCAATGATTGTTCGGTAAAAGTTTGATAGAATCAATATTTATAGCATAATTTATTTAGCACTTTTTATGCTACACAAATTGTGCTATGAATAATTGCTTGAATACGAACAATATAGACTGATTTCTTTATTCTTTGAATGAAACCATATTTGAGAAATGTTTCGTGGATATAGTTCATTCAGTTGTGGTTGCAGACATTGCCTTACGCTGGTATACTAAAATAATCATATTCAAGAAAAGACCCTTCACCTTTCACAATGCCCTGTTCATCGGCATTAGCGGGTGAAGGGCTGGTTTTCACCTTCCTTTCACCTTTCTACCTTGGCTTTTACAGCTTGTCTAGTCTGCTAAATCTTTTATCTATAGCTGGCAGGAGAAGTATTAATAGATGGCTTCCAGACTATTATAAGAAAACTTCTTTTCTATAAGGGATAAACTTCCTTTGTATAGGACCTAAACTTTCTTTGCATTATAAGAAAACTATAAATGCAAGTTCCATTTATATAATTGCAAGTTCTGTTTTTATAAACGCAACTTTCATTTATAGATTGCATTTAATGAAAAGTAAGTTTGCATACTGGTAATAGGAAGTTTACCTATAATCAAAAGAGAGTTTGTTATTAATGAAAGAGAGGGTAGTTAGTAATGGATAAGGAAGCAGGTCAGGTATGTCTTCAGAAGCATAGATAGAGAAGTGCCATATAGGATTAGGAAACCGATGGGTGAAAGACGGGTGAAAGTACAGCCTTCACCCGCTAATGCCGATGAACAGGGCATTGTGAAAGGTGAAGGCTGTATCTGTAAAATTGAAAAATAGGTGTTGGGTGAAATCTATCGATTAACTATTTTCTGTACTTTTTGTATTTTGTGCTATCACTTGTATTGCCCCGATGAGGCATAAACTGAATAGGAAGAGTTTGAAATGCAAATGTTTCATGTTTGAGGTATTGGTTTAATTGTTGTATTGCAAAGATAAATGGTCTTTCCTGGAAAAAAGGATGTATATCCGTCAAAGGGGGCTGATTATCGTTCAATTGATGCTAGAAACGATATTTTGACTTAAAATTGGATTTAAATGAACGGTTATTGGACGGAGTTCTGTTTATAAAGCTTTACTTTTGCGATGAGTCTAACATTATAAACATATAGCTGCCATGAAAGCAAAACTCGCGTTACTATTATCGTTCTTAATTTTGTCAGCAGGAATTTCTGTCGTTATTGCACAAGAGAATATATTCACTGTCCGGCAACCGGACTATCAAAAAAGCCCTTATACGGGTATGACACGCCGACACTGGATTCAAGCGGGCGAATATCTGTTAAAAGGCGCATTCGATTATATACATACACTGGACGACCAGATGTATTTCCCGAAACAGCTGGAAAAGACATATCCGCGAAATGAAGAGCAGATTCCGGTAGCAAAACTGGAAGGACTTGCACGTACCTTGTTCGTTGCTGCCCCCCTTTTGAAAGATAATCCCGAACTGGAAATGAACGGGATAAAGGTGGCGGATTATTATCGCCATCAACTGATAAATATATCTAATCCGGAAAGCCGGAGCTTTATTCCGCATCGTAAGGGGGGACCCAGTCAGACATTACTGGAACTGGGCTCGTTGGCAATCTCTATGAAAGCGGCACAGGAAGTGTTATGGAATCCTCTGACAAAAGAACAGAAAGATGCGTTGGCTGCTACCATGTTGAGTTATGGAGAAGGACCTACTATCGGTTCCAACTGGATGTTTTTCAATGTATTTATCTTGAGTTTTCTGAAAGACCAGGGATATGTTGTGAATGACAGCTATCTGGAGTCGAATCTGGAGAAACTTCTGGCTCGATACCGGGGGGAAGGTTGGTACAATGATGCTCCGGCATACGATTATTATAGTGCATGGGCTTATCAGACTTACGGACCTGTCTGGGCGGAAATGTTCGGAAAGAAACAATATCCTCAATACGCAGCACAGTTCTTGAAAAACCAGCATGATATGGTTGGCAATTATCCATTCATGTTTAGTCGTGACGGGCGAATGAATATGTGGGGGAGAAGCATTTGCTATCGTTTTGCTGCAACCGCTCCTTTATCCTTATATGAATATGACGCGACCGGTGATGTAGATTACGGATGGATGAGAAGAATTGCCTCTGCTACGTTGATGCAGTTTTTGGAAAGTCCTGAATTTCTGGAAGAGGGTATTCCGACTATGGGCTTTTACGGTCCTTTTGCTCCTGCTGTTCAGATTTATAGTTGTCGGGGAAGTGTGTATTGGTGCGGAAAGGCTTTCCTTAGTCTGTTGTTGCCGGAAAGTTCCAAATATTGGTCGGCTACAGAAAACAACGGTCCTTGGGAGAAAGAACTGGAAAAAGGAAAGGTGTATAATAAGTTCCAACCGGCAACAAACTTGTTGATAACCAATTATCCGAATTGCGGTGGCTCTGAAATGCGCTCATGGTGTCATGAGACGGTGGCAAAAGACTGGCAGAAGTTCCGTAGTACGGAGAACTATAACAAATTGGCTTATCATACGGAATTCCCCTGGATGGCAGACGGAAAGAACGGAGAAATTTCCATGAATTATGGAACAAAGAATAAGAAAGGAGAATGGGAAGTGTTGCGGCTGTATACTTTCAAAAGCTTCGAGAATGGTATTTATCGTCGTGATGCTGTGCTCGAAACGGATAGTTGCGTGAAATATCAGTTGGCGGATATTCCTCTACCGGATGGAATTCTGCGGGTGGATAAAGTATCCGTTTCGGAACCGACAGAGATTTGTCTGGGGCATTACTCATTGCCTCGCTTGAACACGGAACTGAAGGAAACACATTGCAAGGTGAATAAGAAGGAGATTCCGGTGATTTCTAATGGAGAGTATGAATTGGTGATGATACCATTGGCAGGTTGGGAGAAAGTATATACGGTATATCCGGAGGGATTACATCCTGTCAGTACTAAATGTGCATTGAATATGGTTTCCGATCGATTGTCCGGTGAGAAGATATATGTGACGCTTCAATTGTGGAAAAAGGGTGACGGGAAGAGAAGTTTTACTTCAAAAGAACTGAATCCGGTGAAGTCTGTCAATGTATCGGAGGATAAAAAACAAGTGACCGTTCGTCTGGCAAGCGGAGAAATAAAAAATATCGTGTTTGAGTAATGGAATATCAGAAAAGCATTTTATGTGTATATATAAATGACCTGCTCGACCAGAAAATCGTTTTGCGTTGAAATCGGGTAAGTTCTTTTTATAGAGTGAACTGATAGGTGGAATCACTATTCCTATCGTATTATATGATAAATGAGAGCTGAAATCGAAGTGCAAATGCTCTGTAATATCGTGCATTTAGCGGAGAATGATTGTTTTTTAGTCCTTTTTTGACACATAAGTGTACCTTTATATTTAATGTATCATCTATCTTTGTAAACAAGAAATCTTATTTAATATCATGAATATGAATAGACATTGCAGAATAATCAAGTGTATATTATCAGGAGTCGTTTGCGCGTTGTTATTGCCTGTATCAATGCAGGCACAGAAGAACACGGCATTTATCCCCGGACAAGTGTGGAATGATACGGATGGAAATCCAATCAATGCCCATGGTGGCGGACTTCTTTATCACAATGGTACTTACTATTGGTATGGTGAATACAAGAAAGGGAAAACGATTTTGCCGGACTGGGCTACGTGGGAATGTTATCGTACAGACGTGACCGGAGTAGGTTGTTACTCCTCTAAAGACTTGCTGAATTGGAAATTTGAAGGAATTGTGCTTCCGGCAGTCAAAGACGATCCGAATCATGACCTGCATCCCTCCAAGGTGTTGGAACGTCCGAAAGTTATCTTTAATAAGAAGACCGGTAAGTTTGTAATGTGGGCACATGTGGAAAGTGCTGATTACAGTAAGGCTTGTGCTGGAGTGGCAGTTGCCGATTCTCCTGTCGGGCCGTTCGTCTATCAGGGAAGTTTCCGTCCGAACAATGCGATGAGCCGTGACCAGACTGTTTTTGTGGACGATGACGGTCGTGCTTATCAATTCTATTCTTCCGAGAATAATGAAACCATGTATATCAGCCTGCTGACTGACGACTATCTGAAACCGAGCGGACGCTTTACACGTAATTTCGTGAAAGAATCCCGTGAAGCTCCAGCAGTGTTTAAATATAATGGTAAATACTATATGTTAAGCTCCGGTTGCACAGGCTGGGATCCGAATGTGGCCGAAATAGCAGTGGCCGATTCTATTATGGGAACGTGGAAAACGATCGGTAATCCTTGTACGGGACCGGATGCAGATAAAACGTTTTACGCACAGAGCACTTACGTTCAGCCTGTTATCGGAAAGAAGGACGCATATATTGCTATGTTCGACCGCTGGAAAAAGAAAGACTTGGAAGACTCCCGCTATGTATGGCTGCCTGTACTTGTAAAAGACGGAAAGATAACAATTCCCTGGCATGAAAAATGGACTCTTTCCATCTTTGACAAATAAAAAAGAAGATAAGCATGAAACGGATATTACTACTACTTTGCGGAATAATACTTGTTCCTACTCTGGCTTGTTCCCAGCGTTTGGTGGAAGTAGGAAAGGGATATAGTTGTACTTCGGTCAATACTGCGGTCTTTCGCAATAACTCGCTGGTGACGCATGGTGATGAACAATATATCAGTTATTACGATAACGACGGCTATCTGATACTTGGAAAACGGAAACTGGATTCGAAACAATGGACTTTACACCGCACTCAATATCAGGGAAATGTTAAGGATGCTCATAATGTAATCAGTATGATGGTGGACGGAGAGGGTTACATACACGTGTCTTTCGATCATCATGGACATAAACTGAATTATTGCCGGAGTATTGCTCCCGGTTCTCTGAAACTGGGAGATAAAATACCGATGACCGGAGTTGACGAAGGAAATATAACCTATCCGGAGTTTTATTCTTTATCCGGAGGAGATCTACTGTTTGTTTATCGTTCCGGTTCTTCCGGTCGTGGTAACTTGGTGATGAACCGTTATTCGTTGAAAGATCGTAAATGGACTCGTATTCAGGATATACTGATTGACGGAGAAAATAAACGGAATGCTTATTGGCAAATGTATGTCGATGAGAAAGGAACCATCCATCTTTCGTGGGTGTGGCGCGAAAGCTGGCATGTGGAAACAAACCATGATATATGTTATGCCCGTTCGTTTGATAATGGAGTAACTTGGTATAAATCAAGTGGAGAGCAATATGAACTTCCTATCAAATTGTCTAATGCAGAGTATGCCTGTCGTTTGCCTCAAAACTGTGAGTTGATTAATCAGACAAGTATGAGTGCCGATGCAGAAGGAAATCCGTATATAGCTACTTATTGGCGGGATCCCGACAGTGACGTGCCCCAATACCGTATCGTCTGGAATGACGGGAAAGTATGGCATCAACGGCAGATCACAGATCGCAAAACACCTTTTACCTTGAAGGGTGGCGGTACGAAAATGATACCTATTGCCCGTCCGCGTATTGTGGTAGAGGGTGGGGAAGTTTTTTATATTTTCCGCGACGAAGAACGGGGAAGCCGTGTATCAATGGCGCATGCGTCCGATGTCGGCATTAGTAAATGGACGATAACGGATTTGACCGACTTTTCCGTGGATGCTTGGGAACCGTCCCATGATACGGAGCTCTGGAAGAAACAGCGGAAACTTCACCTCTTTGTGCAACACACCCGTCAGGGAGATGGTGAACGTACAGCGGAAATTGACCCTCAAATGGTATATGTATTAGAAACAGATATGAATATAAATAGGGATATTCAGTAAATGTTCCTCTTTCTAAAAAAATCAAGAGAAAAGCTTTGCTTTACGTGAGCTTTTCTCTTGATTTTTTCGTTCAACTCTCCCAGTCTTCTATCTTTTTTGTAGAATATTGTTTACATATTCTTGTTTTTTCCTTCCCACCCATGCATTATGTACATGTCTTTTTTAGGGGAAGTTAAAACCTCTCCTGTTTTTCCTGTTATTTTAGTCAGATTATGCTGCCTTTCTTTTTTTCTTTTCGACCTTTTCTATCATACATACCGCATTGGCTGTATGTATCCC